>Ga0302188_10002002_pt1 | contig 15189 bp, 10 predicted proteins | sample II_Bog_E2_1_FD_198783 | JGI IMG/M metagenome (GOLD analysis project Ga0302188, IMG submission 198783) | Peat permafrost microbial communities from Stordalen Mire near Abisko, Sweden - II_Bog_E2_1 | ecosystem: Environmental > Terrestrial > Soil > Wetlands > Peat | place: Sweden: Abisko...
ACTTGGGATGAGCGGAAACTGCGGCAGTTTCTTATCTTGCTGGCTCTCGCCACCTCTCTGCCCGCGCTCTATGGCATTTTTGAATCTATGACGGGTACCTCGGAGACTGCCCTCGACAAACTTCTGCATATTGTCCCCACTGAAAGCGCACTAGGCGCCGAACAGATTCTTCGAGCCCACTCTACATTCCGCTATGTGCTTGAATTTGGAATGTATCTCGCCATACAGTTCTCAATTCTTGCACCGGTGTTCGTGCTGGGTGCTTCCAGGCGGATCAAGCCCGCTGTGCGCTGGATTCTCGGTACAGTCGCATCCATCGAATTACTGGCCCTCATCTTGAGTTTTGCGCGTAGTTCATGGTTGGGTGTCGCTGCTGGAGTTCTCTTCCTTCTCGTTGGCATGCTCCGACGCCAGAAAAAACTAGCGGTTCGGCTCCTGGTAATCCTTGCGTTCGCCGCAGTTGTCGCTGCGCCTTTCGCGATCAAGAAAGCGGAGTCCGTCAGCGACTTTAGCGGCGATCTTCTTCGTCTCAGCCTTTGGGTTCGAGGATCTGAGGTAATTGCGGCACACCCGTTACTCGGCGTTGGACCCAATAATCTCCGGTACCACATGCCCATGATCTCTCTATGGGGCGAGGACCTCCCGGTTGGGACATTGGAAAACCTCTATTTGACAGTTGCGGCTGAAACAGGGCTGCTGTCCCTTCTTATCTTGTGCGCCGTCTTCTGGGGCGCAATCCGCCGTGCCTTCCAGGCCATTCCAAAGGCACATTCATCCCTGTTGGCAACAGTAGAAAGTGGGGTTGGCGTTGCGCTCATCGCTGCCATGGCTTGCGGTTTAACGGATCCCGTACTGACCAGCACGCAAAACGGGTTATTGCTGTTCCTCCTATTGGGCGTGCAAAGATCCATACACAGAAACAACTGCGTGAGTCCAGGTACGCTTTCGTCGTCGCAAGTTCGAGAGCCCGCGTAAGATCGAATCGCCCGTTCGACCGAGATGCTCATCCCTTGCTCGGACGGCGGTCAGGCCTCTCTGGAATTGCTGGAAAATACTGCTGAAGGTACCGTCCCATTACGAATTCCTCGTTGAAGATTGAGAGGTCGGAATCTCCCCCGCCTTCCGAACTCCGCGACAGCCTTGGATCTGCCAGCAAAAGGTTCATCTTTTCGGCTAACGCAACCGAATCTCCAGCAGGGAAAATCTCTGCCCGAGGGGAAAGACGAGCCATTTCCGGAATCCCACCCGACGCGGCGCATATGAGCCTCTTTCCTGCATGAAGGCTCTCAACGCACACATAGGGGAGCGGGTCGGCCCAGAGCGATGGAATGACAACGGCATCGACCTGAGCGTAGAACGCCGATGAATCGGTGAATCCCAGCCATTCAATGCGCGTGTCTGCGTACTTTTCTGATAACTCCTTGACGTAATTTTCTAGACCCGTGCCCGCAATCTTCAGCTTCCAATTCGACCGCTGAAGTTGGGTGGATGCAGATAAAAGAGTCTCAAGCCCCTTCTGCTCCTCAATCTTTCCAATGAATCCGAAGACCACATCTGCCGAATCTCCCTCTCTGCTGCTTGCCTGTCTCAGAGGCGCAGAGCCATCGCTGTAAATATTGTGGATGACAGTTGTCGGAACTCCCTCGAAGCAACCCCGCTTCAAATGCTCGTCGAGGGTGTGCCGGCTGACGGACACTACCGAGTCCGGCAGTCGCGACATCTGCTTTCGGTTCACCGTCAAAACCCTGCAATCGAGGCACCGGTCTGTACAGTTGCGACCGTTGCGGAACAGCGACGACCTCGTGCAAAGCAGATAGTAGTCGTGAAGCGTATGGACCAGACGAATCTTTCTTCGTTTGATTTCCCGCCATGCGGCCAAAGAGAATCCGCAGATATTGTGCGTATGGACGATGTCAGGCAGTTCCATATCCAGGATCCTACCGATCCGGCGAGCCGCAACGGGGTTCCAGATCTCTCGAATGTGCCAGACAAGTCGCAACAGCGTGTTTGGTTTCTCTTTCCGCCCAAAAGGCCAGTAGACATTGTCCATTGGGAGCCGATAGACGAGCACCCCATTCCGTTTCTCGACAATCTCCTCAGACTCAGGGTGCAGGCTCACGACGACAACTTCGTTGCCCCTTCTAACCAGGGCCTCAGCCAGAAGAGCAGCTGCCTTTTCTGCGCCACCGATCACATAAGGAGGATAAAGCGTGCTGACAAGAAGAACCTTCACTTGTTGGGTCCCCCTTCTTTGGAAGGAATCTCGAGCCTTCCGAATTTCTCTCGCAACCCATCCGCGAGTCCTCGTATGGCCAGGCGGCTTTTTGCCAGGCGGTCACTCTCGAGAATAAGAACCTTTGTGATTTCTTTGAAGATGATCAATGCCTGTTTTGCGCACCAAAGCGTGTGCCGCTTCCAATACTTGCGCAGCACCCATGTACCGTTGCGCATAAGGTAGTAATGGCGTATTGCGCTGTAATTCCCAGTGGTTCCAAGATATACGCTGAAGAGCGTATGGCGTTGGCTGTTTCCCGGAGCATGAGACAATTCCGCCTCATCGCAATAATGGATCGCCCACCCACGCGCTACCGCCCGAAGACAAAACTCATAGTCAACATAGTCGATGAAGAGCTCATCGAGAAAACAGCCCTCTGACTCGAAAACAGAAAGAGGCATCAGGCTGCCAGATGTCTGGGCCACAAGAAATTGTCCGCGCCTCACTCCCTTGGGGCCATCGAATGACGCAGTATTGCGATTGTAGATCCGCGGCGCGACTAAGGCCACGTCGTTTTTCGAGGGGTGGTTTTGTAGCGAAGTGAGCAGTGCACTCACAAACCCTTCGCTGGCTTCACTGTCCTGGTCGAACAGCACCACGTACTCAAATCGCCCCTCCGCTGCAGCCCATTGGATGCCCCTGTTCAGCGCGGAACCAATGCCGAGATTGTCCCAATTCTCCAGCAGAGTGAATGAGCAGCGAACCGCCAGATCTCGGAGCTTGAGCAATTCTGAGTCATCCGACCTGTTATCTACCACGACTAGTCCACCCACTTGTGGGCGCAGGTGTAGAAGGTGTTCGGCGAAGTCTGGGTCGGGGTGGTACGTAACGATCACAGCACATACATGGTCGTTCATCACACGCCTTCCGGATCAGGCTGATTCTGATAATTACCATTCCTGCCGACGATTCGCGGCAACGCGAGGAAAAGACCGACGTTCAAGATAGCCAGAGCTCCATCGCTGGCAAGGGTTGACCAAGCAGCGCCGCGCCACCCAAACCTCTGTATCCAGAGGAGGTTCAGAGCTACATTCAAAAGTGCAGCAATCGCCTGCGCTGCCGTGCGCCAGTTCTGCTTCCCAATCCCAGTCAATGCACTTCCGCATGACTGATGGACCCCCCGGATTAAAGGTAGCCAGCAAAGGATGTTCAGGACGGCGATTGCACCGCTAAATCCGCTACCTGCAACCAAGGGCAGTAAGGGAGCGCCGATGCGGATCATCACACCGATTGCAATTCCCATCACGACAGACACACCGAGTGACTTCAAGGCCAGTCTCATCACTGGTCGAACGCCCGCGGTGCTGAGCACAAAGTGTCTTTGCACAACAGCTGAGGTAAGCGCGACGATGGGGCTTGTCCCGAAATCTACAACGCGATAAGCAAGCGTATAGAATCCGTTCTGTGCATCCATGCCGTAGTTGGCGAGCATGACCTTGTCCAGATCATTGTTGACAGCTTCGGTGGTTCCCGCGAACGAAAATCCCAGTCCTTCCCCGAATCGCTGCTTCAGCAATTGCAAATCGAAATGCACATCCCCAATCTGTCTACGAACCTGAAGAAGGATAGGTGCGGCTGCAATAAACGAGGCCACAAGCAGGCCCACAGACCATTGCGATGCGGTGGCATGACCCATGGTGAGCTTCATCACCAGGAGGATGACCAACCGTCCAAGGTTGGAGACCGTAGTCATCAAGGCGGACAACCGCGCATTGCCCAGAGCGAAAACCAGGGAGCTGCCTAATTGGGTGATCTGACTGAACAGGCAGTTGGCTAGGATAATGCTGATAACCAGGAAGGGGGTCCCAATCGAGTGGGTCCAGGCGGCATAGGAGAGTACCGCGATTGCGGCCAGTAGCGTAAAAACCGAAGTTGTCGCCAGCGCATTTCCCCAATAGCGCTTGGCCATGGTGGGATCAATAGAAACGTAGCGCAGCAGTAACATGGCCGCACCGAGTGCGCTGTAAGGCGTAATCGTGTTGACCAGCGCATAGGCGCCTGCGAAAATGCCGTATTCGCGAACTTCGAGGAGCCGGGCCAGCAGGGTGAAATACGCCGCCTGAAAGAAGAAGTTAAAGACTCGCCCGACCAGCATCCAGGTTGCGTTGTGCGAAAGACCTTTATGCGCTTCGCCTTCGTCTCCCGAAACCTGTCTTGATGCCCCGTTCGTTCCTCTGTCCTGCCTAATCTTACCCAATGCCGGGTCCGCCTCGCCGTGCATCCTGAAGCGTGCTCGAAAGCACGCAATCCGAGCTGTAATTGTTTGAATACGCACAAATGCAGCTCTCACAAACTATTGTAGCTTCTTAGGGAGCACTACGGCGCTTGCTATGATGAGGCAAGGAGAACTTGGCGGTCAATGGAAATGCCAACTTCAAGACAAGCGCACCTATCAAAGCTTCGTATAGCCATTGTGCACTACTGGTTTGTCGGGCGTGCCGGTGGCGAGAAGGTTGTCGAAGCTATGGCGGAATTATTTCCCCAGGCTGACCTATTTTCGCTGGTGGCAGACCGGGAGTCGCTCGCGCCGGTTCTGCGCGAAAGAAGATTGGTGACATCCTTCCTTCAGTGGATTCCGGGGGCGAGGAGGTTTCATCGTCACTTTCTCTTTCTGCAGCCAATCGCCCTGGAGCAGTTCGACCTCAGTGAGTATGACCTTGTAATCAGCTCCGAATCGGGGCCAGCCAAGGGAGTAATCACTTCCTCGAAGACCTGCCACATTTGCTATTGCCATTCCCCTATGCGCTACATTTGGGATATGTACCCCCAGTACCGGCGGAACATGAACCCTCTGGTTCGCGCGGTCTTCTCACTGGCGGCACACTACATACGCCTTTGGGACTTTGCCTCAGCGGGTCGCGTTGATTACTTCTTGGCGAACTCGGAGTTCGTTGCTTCACGAATCCGCAAGTTCTACGGGAAAAAAAGCAGAGTCATTTATCCCCCAGTGGAAACAACCGCAACAAGCAGTATCAGAGCGCCGGGTGATTATTACCTTGCTGTTGGGCGCTTTGTTGACTACAAACGTTTCGATCTCGCTGTCCAGGCATGCACAGAACTGGGCAGGAAACTGATAGTCATTGGCACTGGTCCCCAGTACAAGGACCTCCGGCGAATGGCCGGACCAACAGTTGAGTTTCTCGGGAATGTGAATGATCTTGAACTGCGCGACAACCTCGCGGGCTGCCGGGCACTTCTCTTTCCAGGCGAAGAGGACTTCGGAATTGTTCCGGTTGAAGCGCAGTGTTTCGGCCGTCCTGTGATCGCCTATGCCTCCGGTGGTGCTTTGGAAACGGTACGTGGCAGTCTGCCGGGAGAAGTCCCCGTCGATCGTCCAACTGGAGTGTTCTTTGCCAAACAGTCGGTTGCGTGCCTCAAGGACGCGATCCTTTCCTTCGAATCGAAGGAACATGATTTCTGTCCGGAAACCATTCGCGAACATTCCTTGCAGTTTGACACTGCCATATTCAAGGAGAAAATCGCCGATTTCGTCTGTTTTGCGCTCAACGATTTCAAGAAGCAACGTTCCGAGTAATGCGGAAGCATCAGCCACACATTGGCACCTGTTGTTCGCTCAGGACAGCTCGAAAGCTCAGCCCTTCATTTCGACCTCAATTGTTGCTTCGGAAATATCCGCACCTCAAGGCTCGTACTGAAGTTGGACTGCGGACCTGTCGCCAGCAAAGGAAACTTCCAGCGCTCGAACTGTCCCATCGCCGAGACCTCGATTTGGGGCCGGACCATCCATGTAACGTTGCCTGCGATATCGCTCAGGTTGCCACCTTCCAGGAAGGTACTAGCGGAGGTCATCTTGCGATAGCTTACCGTGGCCTTGTTCCGTCCCGTGAACCAGTAACTGCTGGATATCTTCCCCCCATCCCCTTGCCTTCCAATCCAACTGCCTAATATCTGGCCATCATTGGTGTACCCCTGCGGATAATGCGAGTTCGCGTAGAAGTACGCAGCGTCCTTTTCGCCAGGGAGGTTTGTATACACTCCCTCCATGCGAAGATCCATCTGTTTCAGTCCCGGCATTGTCGGTATGTAGATTCCAGGGTCCATCGCATAAAACGCAAGAAATCGTCCGGCGATAGGGTTGTCATACGCATAAAGCTCGTTGTAAACGACGACACTCCTGAATCCAGGAAGATGGTAGGCGGCGTTGAACTCGGTTGTCCGTTTGCCGGGGTCAACGGCTTGCGCGTTGCCAACCGTCGAAAAAGTGTGCAGGAACGTCTTCAGGTTCAGTGGTCGCCCGTAGCCGGCAAATATCGTGGTATGAGCAAACCCAAGTTCAAAGTTCACGGTGGGCTTCACCGAAAAGGCAACGCCCCACATGTAGGGAGGCGGGGTCAGCGCCCTATCGGCCTTGCCGTAGAGGTTGAAATTGGTGCCGAGGCCTACATAATGCACCCCACCCTCACGGGAGAAGAAGGAATCAAAATGTACCGGCCCCACAAAACCGAGCCAGCCGGGCACCTTGATTGGCTTCCCTCTGGCAATCCTCAGCATCGGCATTGCTTCCGCGTTGTTCGACAAAATCAATGAGGTTGATCGGTCGGGCCCCCACCAAAGCGCTTGTTGCCCAAAGCTGATCTGCCAATTAGCAACATTGACGGATACATAGGCTTCGATCGGGCGCAGCCTGTCCGTTGTGCCGGAGCGCAGGTTCCAACCAAACGGGATCACACCCGTCACATATGAGCTGTCTGAGGCCGAGATGGCTTGTTGCGCGGATGCATTGTAGGTGGGCGACGCGGATGCATATTGATGCTCACCCCGCAAATAGAACGCAAATGGTCCCGCTTCGGCGCGAACGGAGAAACCGCTGTACTCATTGGCTCCTTTTCCGTATGGCCGCCCGAAATCATCAGCGATGGTCTGGCCGAAATGAAACGAGTCGCGCAAGGCCGTGCCGGAAACTCCCATGAAGCGGCTATACACACTTTCTACCGAGGCTCTGGAGTTTGCCGCCCCGCGCGCGACGCTCGACTCGTGCACGAACTCGCCGTCGAGTGCAACAAGCATTGCTTGCGCAGTCTCATCGTCCACATCCACATTGTCGTGGGCCTCAGCCAATAGCCGGCCGCATTCAAGCCTCGTCCAGGGACGCATCGTCGCGGTGCTTGTCGGGACATATCCGAGCGCCGCCAGGCGGTCGAAAGCCTCATATATCCAGCTATCGAGCGCAACATAACTGGACGACTTGTAACTTGTACCAGAGGTACTCTCGTCGTCTGCCCCAGTTTCGTCTGCGACGAGCTCTCCTGCAGCGGCGTAGATCGTTTGAGAGCTGGGAACCGGTCCGTCCAAGGAGCGGTCGAAAGCTAGGCTGGTCAAAAAGCGATCACCGTCTTGCATCCGCGCCAGGGGCCTTCCAACATCGAGCCCACTCTTCAAGATGAGAAGCGAAAATATGTCTGAACTCCGGTCCCATCCGTGCATGTAGTCCTGCGGTCGGAAACCTCCCGGATCATCCTGCGAATTCTTCGGCGATGACCAATTCCTGCCCATCCATCTGCCATCCACGTGGGCATGAATAGCAGATGGATGAGCAGCAATCGCCGCGGTTGGCACGGATTGTGCCTGCCCCACCAAGGTGAATCCGGCAAGCACTAGAACTGCCTTGGTCTTCTGCACACTGCCCCCTGCAAGATGAACCGAGATGAAAAAAGCAAAACCTGCTGAGGCTTCTTCGAAGTCTGCTCGTCTCTCTAAAAAGTCTTGATCGCCGCAGCACCAAGGGCAAGCTGAGCAAACATCTGAGACCATTCCAGGAATCCGCGCATGGCGGTAGGACGCAAGGTCTTTTCTGGGACAACAAGCGTGTCCCCGGGATTCAAACGAATGTCCTCAAATGATTTCCCCCAAGCTCCGTAATGCTTGATCGACGATCGCCCGACCACCGACCCATCGGCGCGAATCACGAAGGAGTGGTGTGCATCGGCGTCGCGATCCGATCCACCGGCCAGCCGCAGGTAGCGGGACACAGGTAACCCTGGGGAATAGAGGAATGAGTTCTGGTCGTACACTGCCCCCACAACGGACACAGTCGCAGGCTCAGTAGGAACCACAAAGTGATCGCCGTTTTCCAGGTTCATCGGAGGGATGTCATTGATCTTCGAACTGCTTGGCCGAAACTGCAGAACGATCCGTCCGGTAGCTCGAATCTGCTGCAGCCGCGCCGACAACTCCTGCGCAGCAATGCGTGAGGCCGCTACATCGGAGGCGCCGCCCGACGTATTGCCCACAATCGCCAGTGCCTGCGTGCCACGGTCTGCCTGGATCGCGATCACCCGCGCGTATTCGTCGATGCGCTGTTGCTGCAGAATTCGCGTGGATTCCCGTGTGAAGTCCGCGCCGTAGAGAAATGCCTTGCTCGTCAGTCCCCCGGCGCGAACCACAAGATCGCGCAAGGACTCGCCAGGCCGTACGCTGTACACGCCGGAATGGGCGAACTCGCCCTCCAGCGTCACATACTTGGTCTGTTGATCCATCGGCACCCGGATGTCGCGTTGCGAGAAGATTGTGATCGAGTCGCCTGGCTGCAGCGGAAGATCCTGACTTGCGTCATGATTCAGGACCAATTTGCCCAGGTCGAATGGAATCAGCGAAGTCTTCAACGCCTCTCGATCAAGACGTTCGATCACCGCGTAATCCCAGTCAATGTCAGGTGCAGTCATGCGCACAGTGTTCGTTTGCTGCTGCCCATTTTGATCATTCGATGTTTCGCTCTGCCGGATGCCGGAGCCAATCGAACCAATGCTTTGCGTCTTCATGGCATCGCTTCTTGGGTCGTTGCTCGCTTGGCTTTTGGAATCATTGCTCAGTTGGCGCTCGGAATCGTTGCCGGCCTCACGCACGCTCGCCCGGATCGCGGCCGTCAGGGTGTCTTGAGTCACAGCCGTGGTGAACCCCTTGGCATTCGACTCAGGCGTCCTCGCATCCAGACCGATCGTCGAGATTACTGGCTCAAACTCCGGGGTCGGCAAACCAAGATGGCTGCGCTTCCACCAGTAGTCCCGGCTCACCAGGGAATCCCGGTCTGGTATCAGGTCGCTCAGATGCATCCCTTCCCGCCAGCTGAAGCGCCCGGGATTCGCCACATTTCCCCGCAGTGTCACCGTCTTCTGGTATGCGGGAACGATGGGGTAAATCCGAACAATGTCGCCATCGACAACTGCTGTCGCCAAACTGCTGGCTTCGAAGGGGAGTTCCATCGCTTCCCGAAGTTGCCCCGGGCCGACACGATCCACCGAAATGCGCGCCGTCGAAGACATCGCCGTCGTCTTCCCTGCTGCTTCCACGAGATCGCCGATTGTCTCACCGCTCCGCAATTCATAAATGGCAGGGACGCGTATGCTGCCCGTGATCGCCGCCTGGCGGCCTGATGCTGGAATGAACAGCACGTCTTCCGGCTGCAGTCGAACGTCTTTCGACTTGTCTCCCCGCATGAGCAATTCGTAAAGATCGAAATCGGCGACGGTCTTTCCGTCCCGGTTCAACAAAATGTGGCGAAGCGAACCCTGCGGGGATGGGCCGCCGCTCGCGAACAAAGCATCGACCAGGGAACTGAGTGAACTCACCGTATAAACGCCCGGTCGACGTGCCTGTCCAGTCACGTATATCTGCATCGAGCGAATCCGCCCCACGTCGGCGGAAAGATCGAAGTTGCGATAGATCCGGCCTACGGCTTCGCGAAGGTGTCGGTCAAGGTCGGAGAAGTGCAGCCCGGCCACATGTACCGCTCCAACTTGAGGAAGATAGATGTCGCCGGACCTGTCCACTCGCAAGTTGCCGCTGTAGGAAATCGGCCCCCAGATGCGTACGCGCAACTCGTCGTCCGGTCCAATGGCATAATCCGCAGTAACTGGGGCCTGGTCGCTGGGCGAAAACGTAGACGGAACATTGCGGAAAAGATTTACCCCATAGATCGGAAGCATTTGCCCATCTGTCGCCGCCACAAACTTCTGGAACTCAGTCGGTGAATCCGACGGAAACACACGCTCCGAAGCGAGCGCCGAGTTGCTTCCACGAAGAGGCGAATTCTCCCATGGTGCCGAGACTGCCGCTCCGGAGGTCTTCATCTGCTGAGCATCGTTGCTATTGCCCTGAGGCAAATCCAATGCGTTGCGAGAGGCCGAAGAATCGCGCTGCTCGCATCCCGATCCCGACTGATCTCCCGCACAGGTCGCAGAAACGCCCTGCTGGCTTCCTGCCTGTGCATCTCCGGTCGCTGTTTGCGAATGTAGCAGCGGGGCGGCCGCCAGAAGGAAAAACACACAGGGGAAATGCAGTTGATTCTTCATACGTGAACTCTACCTCTGAGGATACCACCCTCCTTTCGCATACAGACCCCACCGACTGAGGGATACAGCTGCATCGGAATCGATCCTGGCAAGGCTCTTCAAACGGAGAGCCTCGACCGCAACTGCCAGGCGCATTCAGACAATCCAAGCAGTTTGCGAGTGCAAAGAGAACGGGTACCTCACGGCGAATACCATGCGTACCCTCTGCCCCTCTGCTTGCCGTCTCAATACGCGCCAACCCGGCGCAGTACTGTCGGAATCGTGCGCACTAGAATCTTCAGGTCGGCCATCAGGCTCCACGATTGAACATAAGACGCATCGAGCTTGGCTCGCTCCTCATATCCCACCAGGCTTCGCCCGGAAACCTGCCATAGACCAGATAGGCCTGGCACCACTTCCAGGTAGTACGGAAGCCATTTGCCATACAACACAGTCTCGGACTCGACAATAGGGCGCGGGCCGATCAGCGACATATCCCCCCGCAGGATGTTGTAAATCTGTGGAAGCTCATCCAGGCTCCAGCGCCGCAGGAAACCACCCACCACTGTAATCCGTGGGTCGGAATCCTTCTTGCGCATTCGCCACGCCAACACCTTCTCGACTGGACGATTTTGCACTACGCCTGCGCGCCGAACCGAACGGGGGCGCATCGAGCGAAATTTCCAAATCCTGAATGGTCGACCAAAGCGCCCAATCCGCTCTTCATAATAAAAAATCGAGCCCTTTGAGGTAAGAAAAATTGCGCACGCAATGAGTATTGCTGGAACCGCAATTATAACCAGCATCACCACCGCAAGTGAAAAATCGAACGCACGCTTCAAATATTGGTAGCGCCAGGAAATGACAGGCGACGCCTCGATTCGCGTTGAACTTCCGAGCCAGAGTCCGTCAAGGATGGCTAAATCCGCATCCTGTTCCATGAAGTAATCTTCATCCACGCGTTCCGCTTGATACACCGGCAAAGAACCCTCCCTGCTTAATGCATGACATATTGTTCAAGAAGTAGAAGTGATTGTTCGAGCTGAATAGCTCGTTTGTGCGAAGATTGATCTCTGCGGCAAGGCAACAAGAAGTGCTTCAATTGGATGGGCAACGGCCTTCACCTCTCTGTCGAAGTTCCACCTATATTCCTGGAGAAACTATTTCAGCATGTATCCGTGAAGCTTCAGGATCGTCGCCGGCCATTCCTGCAAGCCTATGTATCTGTTGGAAATGGCACCTGAAATAGATTCCCGAGATGACGACTTTCTGCGCATCTCCGAGACAGTAGGACGGTACTTCCCCGCAAAAGTTAGCCCGATAGTTATCAAATTCTTGTTGAAATCAACGTGGTGTGTCTGCAATTGGAAGACGCCAGATTAATCAAACGCTTAATTAAACATACTTGATTCAGTATCCTTAAAAGCGCTCACATCTCCAATAATGGTATGGTTTCATAGCTTTGACCGGAATGCAACAGGTACTCAGGTTGCAGGACAATGAGTTCTTTGTGCCAGATAGCATCTTCACACGGCGCGCAGAAACGTATTCACAAGCGGCAACTCGTCCGCAGAACGCACGGTTGTCGAAATCACGCTATGCCCCAGAATGTTCTGCACCTGGGCCAAATGCACGCCAGCCTCGAGCAGATCCGATGCGCAGGTTTGCCGAAACGGATGCAAGCTGTGGATCGGCACCTGGGCGCAACGGGGGATGGTGTCAATGCCGTTGCTGATAGCGCCGCCTGACAGACACCTGTCACCGCGGTTCACAAACATGGCGCTCTCCACGCCGCCCAGCATGCTCCAGATGGTTGTGGCGCAGCGGAAGATAGGTCTCCATCCAGCGCAGCGGGTTGATCTTCCACAGACCCTGCCGGACCTGGTAATCCCCAAATCCCCGCATGGTGCTCAGCGTCCCGTATACCGTCGACTTGGAGCGAAAACTGGAGCAGTTGGCGATTTAACTTGTGATCAGATCGGCATCAATCTGTTCGATCCTTACTCGCGGACGCCGCCGCCTCAGCCACCCTCCCTACCGGATCAGACGTCCTTGGGCGGCAGCCACGGTCCCCTCGCCGATCCCTCTAGCTCGGTACTCCTCAACAGATGAATCCAGGAACCCGTCCCATCTCCTCATCGCTACTCTCCTGAACGTTGCTCGGAACCAACTCGCGCGCTTCATGATAAACGTTATGGAACGAAACGATATGACCCCCAATAGGATGCGCTTGGGGGTCGCGATAGGCCCTGAACTGAACGAAATTCGGCTTTCGCGGAACACTGACCACATTCAAGCCGTAATCTTTGCCATCCGGATTAAGAATCGTCCGGCTTGAGCGTCATCTCTATGAACAACCAAGAGGTCGAGCCATTGGCCACCGCAGCGCAAAGCGCTTCGTTCCGTGAAACCCGTGAGGATTTAGCGCAGCTGTTCGCGTTGCATCATCGGCGCATTCTTGGCGCGGCCTGCCGCATAACCGGCAGCATGGCCGACGCGGAGGATGTCGCGCAGACAGTGTTTCTGCGCCTCGCAGGAGGAAATGGCCCGGCGATTGAAAATGCAGGAAGCTACCTTTACCGCGCTGCGATCAATGGCGCTCTGGATTTGCTTCGACGACGAAAGGCCGCCGCCTCCGAATCGCTGGAGGCAGCGGCAAGTCAGGTGCCCGCTGGCCGGGGCAGTTCCCCTGAGTCTGCGGCATCCAGCAGAGAGCTGGGGTCACAGCTGCGGATGGCGATGAGCGACTTGTCTCCCCGGGCAGCCGAGATGTTTGCTCTGCGGTACCTCGAAGACAAGGATAATCCGGAGATCGCAGCTCTGTTGCGCACGTCGCAAGCTGTCGTTGCGGTCACTCTCCATCATGCGCGGTCAAGGTTGAAGAAGCGCTTGCGAGAATTGGAAAAGAGAAACCCATGAGACGAGATGATGATTTGCTTTTGAACGATGCTGTAAAGTCGATGAAAGCCGACGGTCCCGATTCTGCCGAAGTGACGGCATCGGGCCGGCTGGTGGCCCAACGCCTCCATATCGACTTCCTTGGGGAGCCTGACGCTGCCACCGTGAATTGGTCCACGCCAGCGATGGAACGTGGCTTCCGATGGCAGCCGAGACGATTGGGTTTTGCACTCGCGCCTGTCTTGGCTCTGGTGGTCTGCACAGTCTTCCTCTACAGAATCTACTGGGAGGTTCCGCCTGGGGTCCGCGCTGAGGTGCAATCCATCGATGGCACTGCCTATCGTATCTCCGACCAAGGGGATCATCCTTTGACCGCTGGAGACAAACTGGCCGAGGGCGAACTTCTGCGAACGAGCGGGGGTGCGCATGCCGTTCTGCGGCTAGCGGATGGATCAACGGTGGAAATCAAGGAGAGGAGCGTCCTTGGCGTGGGCGCCAGGGGACGCGATATGACCGTCTCTCTGGACTATGGCGCGGTGATCGTGCAGGCCGCCAAGCGCGACAGCGGTCATTTGTATGTGAACACCAAGGATTGCCGCGTCGCGGTTACCGGTACTGTTTTCAGTGTCATTTCCGGGATCAAGGGCTCGCGAGTGGCTGTACTGCAAGGCTCAGTCCATGTCCTTCATGCTGGCGTGGATTCCGTCATACAAGCCGGTGACCAGTTGGCTACCAGCGACAGACTTGTCCCTGCCACAGTTGAAGGCGAGATATCCTGGAGTCATGACCGGGGAAAGTATGCGAATTTACTCGCCCAGTTCTCACTGCTGCAACACCGCATCGAGCGGATTCCATTCCCGCAGGCCAGGTTTACCAGCGATCTGCTGCAAAGGGTTCCGGCGGATACATTGCTCTACTTCAGCATTCCCAATCTTGGGGATTTCCTGAGTGAGGCCAACACCATCTTCTCGGACCAACTGAAAGAGAGCCCCGCCTTGCAGCAATGGTGGGCGGGCAAGCACGACAAGAACTCCGCCCAGTTGGATTCAATGGTTGGAAAAATCCACGAGATGAGCCAGTATCTCGGCGATGAAATTGTTGTTATCGGCGTAAAGCGAGCAAGTGACCCGGGATTCGCGGTGATTGCCGACGTAAGACGCACCGGCCTCGATGAATTCCTGAAGATGCAGGTTCCTTCTGCGGAAGCCGGGCTCACTGTCTTTGACGAACGATCTCTGGATGCTGCACACATCGACTCCGGCAAAATGCCGGGCGGTTATGCAGTCATCCGAGAGCATGAGGCTGTCTTTTCAAACGACCTCGTACTGCTGAAGCAGGTAAGCGCACAACTGAATGCAGGCACGAGCGGCTTTGCGGCCGGAGATTTTGGACAACAGATTTCAGCCGCTTATCAACGCGGTGCGGGCATCATTCTGGCAGCAGATGTGCACCAGATGATGGCAGCCAAAGCCGATTTCCATCCTCCTCTGTTGCATGGCAACAAAGCGATGGAAAGCAGCGGAATAGAGGAAATTCGGTACCTGATCGCAGAGCACAGGGAGATCGACGGGCAGGTGGCGAACCACCTGAACCTGCAGTTTACTGGAGCCCGGCAACGCGTTGCATCGTGGTTGGCTGCGCCGGCCCCGATGGGCTCTCTCGACTACATTGGGCCCCACGCTGCGGTTGTTGTGGCAGTGCTTACAAAGGATCCGAAAGACATTGCCG
>Ga0302188_10002004_pt1 | contig 15185 bp, 11 predicted proteins | sample II_Bog_E2_1_FD_198783 | JGI IMG/M metagenome (GOLD analysis project Ga0302188, IMG submission 198783) | Peat permafrost microbial communities from Stordalen Mire near Abisko, Sweden - II_Bog_E2_1 | ecosystem: Environmental > Terrestrial > Soil > Wetlands > Peat | place: Sweden: Abisko...
TTCTTGCAATGCTTTTGAATACTAACCAATCAGCAAATAGGCATAGCAGAGATACATGTGATACACTTTATTTATTTCACTGTTCAGTTCGTTTAAGACCTACTTTTTGCTGAAAAATTAGATAAGCTATTCCAGCTTGGAAATGCCTTCGCTTGTCTTTTTCTTTATCAGATGAACTACACCCTAACAAAAGGTCACGTATTATTTTAGCCCTTCCATGCTGACCTTGAAGAAGTCAAGTCTTTCGACAAAGTAAATGGCTCCATACAAATTGTGTTCTCTCACTTTCATCACGATAATTATCTTAATGGTCTTCATGATCCATTAACTGTTCATGCTCTTTAGAACCTACTCACCTTTCATCAATGCCATCTAAAAATTGGATTGGCGGTAGTAAGCCAAGCAGAGCAAGTAGTTGCATTATATTGCACTATGGTCAATCTATTGGCTACGACTCTGCAAATTGTCAATGAAAATTATGCATTTTACCAACAAGGGCATAACTTCTTGCTATTCGAAGGTATTGATTAATATGTTTCCCAGCTTCACCACATATTTTATGGTTTTAAGATTAATTTCGGAGATATTCGACTTATAATATTCAGCTGCTTCTGCTGCATTATCGGTTTTTTAGTAACACTATCCCATGAGCAATTTAATCTCTTCCTTAGTGACATTAAGTCTCGAAGCTTCCTGCAATGCTTGCAAGGCCTCATAAAACTTGCCCTCCCTAAACAATATTTTACCCTTGAAATAATACCCCTCGTAAAAATTAGGAAACAACTCAATGCATTAGTTAACCTAAATTACGGATAAATTACATGATTTAGACATTATGCAGTACGATTGAGCTGTCTTTAACAGAGAGCAAGCGAAATGTACACCTGCTTGTTGAAGTATTTATCAAGGGCTATCAATCGCTTAAATTTTTGCAAAGCCAAATCGAACTCTTTTAAATTCATCAGACATACTCCACAGAGATCCAGAAGCTCAATGTCAGTTTCAGACCCCTCCTCAATTTTGGAGAGGAGTTTCAGGGCCTGTGTGAAATTTCCATTTTTCATAGCAGCGCGACTCATATCTTTCAACTCATCTGCATTTTCGTATCCCATCTTTTTATATCTATCAAGAATGGTTTATTTTCTTTTTGAGAGGTTCAGACTAATCTTTTTTTGAATACTGCTTTTTCTATTTTATCTGCTTAGTCGCTTGGCCAAAAATGTTTGATCTCTTATTTGTTCGACTGCCTGAAGGTTGTTCGCTGATCTTTTGGCAATTGCAAATCGATAGGGGCTATTATCGATGGAATTATAAGAGATAATCTTCTGTTAGCTTCGCTTTTTTACTCCCCGTCGTGCAAATTACAGCGATTTGTACTTACCTATGCTGCAATCCTTTTATTATTCGGTCTGAGTCATCACAAATTTACGTGTTGCTTGTAGCGGTAGTATCGCTTTGGTAGTTTGATATCTTTATCATCTTGGTTGCCGCCGAATGAAGGTTTCATGACTTTGAATGACTATGGCTGTTAAATTGGTTTAATTTATGTATTTTCGGTAAACACTTTGAGACGCTGGTTTGCTGCTGGTACTGCGATAGACTCGAGCGCTTTGGCAATATTCTTGCGTTTTTGTCTAACATTATTGATCTGCATGGGTGGAAATAAGTTAAATGTATTATTGAAGTTGCAATCAGTTAGATAAATAAATAATTGTTGCTTAAATGCCAATTCAACTCCAGAAGATAAGAGAAATTAATATATCTCAATTTATTTACGGTCTGTAATAAACTCAATAATCGCATTCGAGAAACAAAGGTATTCACCAATGAGCCCTTTCTGTAAGATATCCATTGTATTTGAGCCTGCAAAACATATTCTTGCCGAATAATATAGCACTAAATTCCCTAAATTCTAATATAATATTCTATGAAATAGAGTGATACAGATGTATTGGGCTTCAAACCCATAACTCTCCAGACGTATTTCACAACTGGCCGCAGCAGTGAGGACAGAACAGATAACAAAGTCCACGAGTATCATAAATTACTGAAGGTAAGACTTCCCTTATATAGATGAAAAAACTTCTCGCTGAGACTGAACAAAAAATGCTGAATAGGATTAAACTCTTTAAGAAATCATCAGATAAAATGATTAAAAAGAGGGAAAGCGAATTCAAGATCTTCCCCAAACCCGAATACACTAAGAGTCATCCTGTCATTGAGTGGGTTAAAACCAGAGAGGAAATCAGAACGGCAGAAGGCAAAAGGAAACGCCAAGAGCGCAGTCAAAAATTCTAAACTTAAGAAACAAGGGTGGTGGCAGAAAAGCTTCTGCAGGAGAGGGTCAATAACGTGCGTACTCTCAAAGAATAAAAGTAGCGATTTAAGGGTAATCGATCTGTTACGTAGTGTTGATGGAGGAAAGAAAGAAAATAGATATGCAGCGCAAATTGCAGAGTGCCGAGGCAATCCGAAAAAAGCGTATAAACGCTAAATTAATAAAGTAGCAACTAGAAAATGACCGCCGTTAGAACTTTGCTCGACAAATAGCTAAAAAATACGATAGATAGCGTGAATAGTTTGTTGAATTGGAGCACCATCTAAATGAATTGCAGCTGGAGTAGGAGTAGGCACTCTTGGAGTGGAAGAAGACGATGGATGGTTTGAACCATTGAGAATTTGTGATATTGCTTACTTATACAATACTATTTTCGATCCAAGTTATAGAACTCTGTCATGGAATGTATAATATAAACATAATAATTGCAATATTTACCATGGATCGTTCTATTAGGACAATTCTGGTGTCCTCCAAACAGAAGTGGCAGGCGGGCCACCTTTAAGATCTCATCATCAGTGATGAGTATCAATATCCGCCTAAGGTAAGGAATGCCGAAGAGATACTCATATCATAGTACGCAATTGCACTTAAAGGCGAGGATATTTTCAGCAGCAATGATTAAAAATTTGACAAGCGAAGTAAAATTCCACTACCAAATGTATTTGCTTATCTCATGCACATTCTGGGTAATAAGAAGTATGAATTGGCTGTACGTTTGCTTCAAGGAAGCATCGATCGAAAATATGTAGACAACTATCATATTGTAACTTATATCGTGGCTAAAATTTATGAACTAGCTGGTCAGTACAGAAAAGAAGTGTTTTACCTTTAAAATGCATTGAAGGAATAGCCTTTTTTTAATCATGCCGTCTTTGATTTATGTCGAAGCTATTCCTTGCAGTTTGGCAGGATGTAAGAGGCCATTACTATTTTGGAAAGGCATTTGAGTGGTAAATTGGCAAATGATAGGCATATCCAGTCCCTCTACCTCTTCCTTTGTGGGAAATATGAGCTAAGAAACGCGAAGGAAGTAAGCAAAGTAATGAATGGTCGCTCTCTCACCCTCTCAAATTATTTTAACCTTGCTCTCTTCTTGAGTCAGCATCTAGAGTTATAAAAAGCAGGATAGATTTTCCTTGATATAATTACTAAACTCACCAAGGCAAAATCTACCCATTCTTCTTCGTTTACTGCTAAAGATCGAAAAATGGTTATCATGGCTAAAGTAAATTTGCTGAGGATATATGAAAAATTATCAGTGGAAACTAACAGGGGTCAATAGTAGTTGTGCGATATAACTCGATCACTATTGGAGTAAAGATCTGAGCTTGATACTTCCACAATTGCTAAATTATAGCAAACAATAGCACATTTGCAACAAAAACAAGGTTAGCTTGGCGAATCGTATTTTAGTAAACTATCTCCACGTTATTTGCAGCAAAAGACCGAATTGCTGCCAGTGCAAGTGAACAAATAAAACAAATAGTGCTACCGCGATGAATACTCTGATTTTCGCGAATACAACAATAAAAAGCTGAAATACTTGTTGATGAAATAGAAGTAAATTGACAATTTCTTCAAAAATATTGTGGTGAAGAAATAAAACTTGAATGAGAAGTATAAAATCATTTACAAATCTATATAGAAACTGAAATCAGGAGGAAGCAATCAGGATTCTATTGTCAAACAGGCCAAAGTTAATCTCAATCAAGAGGATATACAACTATTTTAGAAGTAATTCGAGGAGAAAAGAAAAGCCAAGTAACTGCAGTTTAGTAACATGCAAATTTAAGGAATTATGCAGGAAATCATTAACAATCTCTCCAGCTGTCAGCCTGAGAGGAAAAGCTTAAAATCAAAGGCCAAGCCTTCTATCAATCATGTTGAATAATCAAAATGCCAACCTATCTTCCTTGAGCAGAGTAAAACAGCAAGAAAGATAAAGACACAAAATAGCACTAGAAATCTTAGATCGGATAGAAGTCAACAACATTTTAGAATCAAACCAACAATTGCCAAAGAAAGCAAGACAATCACTCAAAATCCAATAAAAGTGGAATAAAAGGAAGATGATTAAATATAACTTAAACTGTAATCTTAGGTAAAAGATACTCCTCTACAATAAAATCAATAAAATGAAAAATAACTTCTTAAAGAAGTGTCTGATTGTGAAGAGAAAGAATCCATAGCTCAAATTATAGGTTCAACTCTCGAAGAACCTATGATAATTTCTCCTCTTCCTGTTTAATCCATGGATCCTATTGTTTCTAATGCTATTCAACCTTCAGATTCAGTACCTCCTAATATTGAGGTTACTAAAGATGAAGTGAAATAGGCAATAATTCCTGCAGTTCCTGTCGTTCCAATTGAGGAAATTCCTTCTGTAATGTCAGGGGAGTCACCTGAAACACCTATATCATGCGAAACTCCTCATAGAGTAGATCCTGTTCCAATTCCTAAATAAACCCCTTCAATTGTTAATAACGAGTCGCCAACAACACCGATATCATGCTAAACTCCTCATAGAGTAGATCCTGTTCTAATTCTTAAATAAACCCCTTCAATTGTTAATAACGAGTCCCTTGAGCCAAAATTTGATCCATTAATGAGCTCTTTCCAATTGACTGGCATAAATTTAAATAAAAGCTCATTTGCCAAGTCTCCATAAACAAAGAACACCAAACGTATTTCAAAGAAAAAAAGCATAGCTAAATTTCACCATAAATCAGGTTTAAAAAACTAACTAATGCCTCTGATCAAAGAATAAGCGAAATCATAGTTTTAATTGCAAATTGATAATGCTTAAAAATTAATAAGTTTGGAGAAATATGACAAAGCATTTGAGATATATACTCAAATGTACAAGCAGTTCAAGGAAGAGGCGGAAAAACAGTTAATTATGCTGAAAATTGCAGAAGTATTCGAAAAGCAAAACAAATTTATGTAGGCTTAAAAGACCTATCTAAAATGCACTAAATTTAATAATGTTGCTGCCTTTTTTAAATTAGGATCGCTGTTGTTGAGAAATGGAAGAATAAAAAGCGGAGTGGAAAATCTTTAAAAGGCTAACTGCATTAAACGAAACGATATTTAAATATAAAATAAACTTATTTATGGATATTCATTGCAGTAATAAACGATGTAGAAAGCCTTGAATATGGCACACGCCATACTTAGGAAGGAACCGTAGTCTCTTTAGACTTTGATCATGATTGCAAACATTCTAGAAAAGCAGGGTAAAGTAAAATCTGCCATTGAGATAATGATTGCAATTGACTAGTGTAAATCGGCCTAATACATAAAGCATTACTTGGGAGTGCTTCACCTAGAGGACTCTAATATATCCTAAGCTTTTAATTACTTTAAAGAAGCATTGAATCTTAAGGCTGATTATGTGCCTTCCTTGGTTGAAGTAGCAACTATTATCAGTGACATTTCTCCCAAACAATCCATATAAATCCTAAAGTAAACTATTAACTTATTATAGAAAAGTATTATAAATTGAACCGACCAATAGAAAAGCGTTGGCTAGATTGGGAAAGATTTATGAATCCATTGAAAATGATTTTGATAATGCAATGGCAACATACAGAGCAGCTCTAGAAGCACAAGAAAACTATGAATCGTACATCAAAATCGGAGACTGTTTGGTTAAGCAATAATCGTATATCTAGGCGTTGGTAAATTATCAATAAGCTATAGCTCTAAGGAAGACTCATGATGGGTTTGCCAAGGTAGCTAGCATGTACGAAAAGAAGGGTGAATACCAGAAAGGCATAGAAAATTATCAATAGGCATTAAATTTGCTGTCAAAGTAGAAAGAAAACAATAATTTTACTATCAAGAAGTAGTATCTCATAGCTATGGGCAAACTCAATCTTTTAATCTATGACTATGATACTGCCATTAGCGCGTTTGAGGATGTACTAGAACAAGAAGAATCGTTAGAAATTTTTAAGCTCATTGCGGATGCCTAGTTCGGCAAAAAGTAGTTTACTATTTCTCTTGAATACTATGAAAAGGCCAATTAGCTTGCAAAGGGAGAAAACATTTAAATTTTATAAAATATAGCCATTTGCTTCGACAAAATGGAGGAGTATTTGGCATCGAAGGCCATCTACGAAAAGATATTATAAAAGGATCCATAAAATACGAAATGCATGAATAACTTAGCAAATATCCTGCTGATCACAGGTGAAACAAACTAGGCCTTCTATTTATTCGAAACCATGTTGCAGAAAGTGCCTAAAAACTTGGAGAAGCGTTTAAAGCTAGCATAAATCTACGCATTCGTCGGAGATTGGAGTAAAGTGGAGTATCACTTATTGCAATGCTATCATCAGAAATAGAACGACCCCCTAATCATATAAAAACTGATAAATCTGTACAAATAAAAACGAGACACCAAACTTATCAATAAATACGAGAAGAAGCTGATACTTCTCAAGGATAGTCATAAGCATCATAAGCAAGATAAGTGATTAGAGAAGTAATAATATTGATTTTAAAAATATATAGATTTACCTTTATTCGTTTATATTGTCATGATTTAATAATTGAAGATCCCTTCTCAACTGCAGCGAGGTCCAATTATACTCTCAGCTAATAGATTAATAACATCTTTTAAAATCTTACGTATTATATTAAAGCAAGACATATTTAATAGATTTGAATGGATTAAACAAATTATTCAAAATATAAATAAGTAAGATTTGAGACCTCATCAATTGTCAATAAAATAAAATAATTTTATAATTTCTCAATTTATATTTAAAGCACAAGCAAGGGCTATTGTAGGACCATTCATATTTATTAATCAGTTGATATATGTATTCAATGCACTAAGAAGTATGGGCTGGCCGTTAATTTAAAGTTAAACAGTTTTGGACAATAAATAATCGAATAAGCACGACATAGATTGTTGACTCTTTTATGTAATTTGCAAAAGGCATGACATATACTTATTGGATAAGGCTATAAAATATATGATGATGATTTGGAAATGCATGGCCCATATTAAAATATTTTGCGCTAATTTGACTATAAATTTAGTTGTTAAGCCGTCTGGTACACTATCTTTATATATAGCCATGAAAAGCGACTCCAACTGGTTTTAATCCCCGCTTCCCAAATCATCCAATTTCTACAATTTTATATGCAACAAGTCAGAACCAGACCATTAGCAAGACTAACCACACGAGTTGAAACACGAACAGTATTCCCCCGAACCTTTGTCTTTTCTAAGATGCAACATCACTCCCAAAGAATTATCCCCTTGGTCTAAAATATTGAACGCTTAATAGGATAACAAGGAAGAACATCTCTCAATTCCAGGCATACTCCCCTCTGAATGCAAGAAAGAAGGAATTGATGAAAGACTAGTTTTTAGTGAAGATGAAGATGAAGAACAAATAACCCCTATTAAACAGGAAGATAAGAACAAATACGAGAATGAAGATGAAGAACTACTTACGACTGGCAAAAAATCACTATTTTAACCTGTTTTCGCTGCCAAAAAATCAAGACCTCGATAAAAGGGGTTGAGAAAATTGTCACAGAGGGCCTATGAAATTGTAAAATAGCTCAAAAATGCTACATATAAAGAAGTTGCGGCCAAGCTAGTGCAGGAACTGAATGATGATGATTTCGAAAGCGAAGTATTTTTGATATAACTTAGAGTAGATAAGAGCAAAACATCAAAAGACGCGTATATGATGCCTTAAATGTTCTAATTGCTTTGGGAGTTCTTAGGAAGGACGGCCGAAAGATCATAAGCGACAAACTTAAAAATAATAAGGAGACAGATATTCACGAAGGCAAAGAGATAGAGTTGTTGAAGCAAAAATTAAAGCTCAAGACAGCTTTGTTACAATAGAAAAACAAGAAAAAAAGAGAGACGGAAGTGAAGTTAAAGACCATAAAAACATTGCTCTATCGCAATAGAGACCAAAATTACAGTCGTGACATCGCTATTTCATTTCCCTTTATTGGGATAATAATTGACGATTAAACCACTTAGGTATATAACATTATATGTAGGAAAATAGCTAACTCACTCAAGATGAATTTATCATGACATCCAAAACAACTCTGCAGCCTTTTGGTGATATGGACTGCCTGAAATGGCTGAATGAATCACTGCAGCTTTCCTAGGAGAAGAAACACTAAAAATGACAACAATTGATAGCTTTATTTTTATAGGTAGTAATTAATATTCCTTGAAACTAGTAGCTACTGGATGAATAAAGCGAGCAGATATCATAGGGTTTATTTTTAATTATCCTCCTCCTCTTCCTCCTCCTACTTGATGGCTCCGCCCTTCCGATAGATTTCCTAGAAGAATATAGCGTCTTACTATTTATTTTAGTTTTGATTGCCGATGGGAAACCGCATTGATCTATTGCATATGGACTTGCTGAACATAAGGGTATCTCTAAATGTCTTCTTGACAAAACTTAAAGGCACGTTGCTGATATCATAGTTTTCCTCTTCAACGGAAAGATACTCCATCATATCATGGAAGGTTTTTTAATTGTCAAGTTTGCGGATTGTTTGCTTCTTAAGTGAATTAAATTTAATGAATTTCTGCAGGATGTAAGTCAAAAAGGTAGACTGTTAGCCCGTTTGAGTATTTTAGTACTTAATAACTGCCTGAGTCATAAAGTGATGGATATAGTCCTTCTCCTTTAATTTCTAATAGTCAATCTTAGGATTAATGTAGGTGGGTATTTGTTGGTTATGCAATTTCTGGCTTAACTTGCTCATATCTTCGTCGAAAGTAACATTTGGATTCTGAGATTTAATAGTCACCTGATTGGTCCAGATTACATTGTCCCGGTTTATCGAAGCCACCATCTTCTTTTTTATGTCCTCCACCAGATTTTCAGCTGTTCGATTCTTGTCAACCAGAATGTTGATCTTTCGAGCGATGGAGTCCTAGTTACGCTTGCAAAACTCGTCAATGCATGTGCTGATGTTATTCTTGTCATTGGATCGATTATTTTAATTGATATTACGGCATTATAGCATAGTCAGAAAACATTTATATTTTTATAGGCGAATCTTGTATAATTTTAAAGGCTACTACCAACGTTCGCTTTGATCGAAAATTCCCTTGTTTCCAATACCATCAGTTACAACCACAATGCTGCTGCCAGCACCATGCTGGCTTACTACGCCCAAGGCCATTACGATCGCAGGGCCAAGAGCAGTCTGTCCATGGCTGCTATCTCCAAACTTATACTCCAGGTTGTTAAATTGAAATTAGTTGATTTTGGTGGTATATTCCGGACCATAATCTACCCCTAGTTTGAACAGTTCTTCAAAATCATCAAAGTTAGCCCTCTCCCTAATCATATTTGCTGTATTTTCACAATGACTCTCCTTCGAATCGCAAATAACTACTGCTTGCTTGTCTGTGCTGCCATTAGTCGGTTCGAGTATCACATTACTATTAAAGAAAATAAACCCAATCGTCTTAGTAATTTTTGTTTTTTTCACATTGCCGCTGAATCCTCCGGTTCGCTGCATCTTTTCATTGGCATTGCTGCTGGGACTGATTTCATTGAGCAGCCATTCGGTTAGTCCCATCAGCAGTTTATTTTTCTTTAAATAATCTTTATATTTAGTCTTGGCATCGTTGGCATCTAGCTTGATGTTTTGTTTTTCAAGCAGCTCCTTGATTTATTTCTCTTCATCAGCCACTATCTTTTGATAAATTTTGGTCTTTTTAATGCGTTATACCAGCCCTGAATAAGCGGACTGGTCGTTGTTCGTTAACAGTTCTTCCATCGACCCGCTAATATCGAACACAATCAACAGAATGGGATCCTTCTTTTTCTACTGCGCATTTTGCACTAAATAAACAAATATATACTTCCTGGCCTCTCAATTACGCGTGAATTATTCTTTGCAAACTTAATTTCGCTGCAATTAACAACATTGTTGGTTTCACAAAAGCTGCAAGTCCACACTACCACGTTTTCCTGCTCCTCGTTACATTGTTCAAATACATCTTTAAACCCTTCTTTGTTGGAACTAATTTATTCCCAGTCGAAAACTGATGCTCGGTCCTGCATAGGTAATAATGATACTTATTGGGTGAGAATCATTTTACAGTTTTGACAACTGATAAAGTGAGAAGTCTTTTCGTATTTTTCCATCTCTGAGAGGTGCAATTTGATAGCTCCATATACCTGTTTGTGATAGTCTCTTTATTACTAAGTGCCAGCCATGTTTTCGAAATCAATGAGGATGCTGCCTGTCAAAGAATTCATTGCCCTAATAAAGACGAAATTATTATGATATAACAATAACTAAATTTTCAGTAAAATACATACCATCGATCATATTCCACAGTAATTGATTAAGAAAGCCTTAAAGTAAAGTCAACAATTGAGCAGGCTGCATAGTTTAAATGATACGAAGATATGAGAGTGTTTAAGCTAAAATAATCATTAAATAAGTCCTGAATTGATGCTGCACAAAAGAATTCCGCCTAGTTATAATAAAGACAGTTCAATTCCAGAATAAACTTACTAATATAATTATAACTTACTGTAATGCCGCTGGGACAAGGCAAATCCTCACGCATTAACTATTCTTCCATTTACGAGGATGGCCACGCTCGACATGCAATTTATTTTTTACCAAGACCCACCACAACATCCAAGAATAGGCACTTCAGCTCATAAAAAATAAGAAGCATCGATACTTCCTACTATAAGAAAAAGAGCGAGCATTCTTAGATTGATTTTAAGAGAGATCGCTTCCTTTACGAATGCAAGTATAACAATCTTTCGCACGACAAATCTGAACAGGACAATCAAAGGGTAAGCGTGTATCGGGTCAAGCCGGAAATAACTACTAGACCTCTCCTTAAAATGGATAACCTGAAAGCAAGTCTAATTAAATACGAAAATCTGATGGATTCAAACAACGACATGATGAAGAATATCGTAAAGTAATAAATTTTATCGGAGTTGACTATCAACGATCCAACTATGAGGAAAATCGACAAGAATTTAGTGTAGTCCTTAATCATGATCGGAAAAATTAAAAGATACGAAGAGGAAGAGCTCATTCCCAAGATCGATGGGTCCATTGGATTCGTTTTATACGGAAAACTAAAGATATTTAATCAGGACTACAAAAACATGGTGGAGAGGGGAGACATCATCGGATAAAATATAGTATTTAATTGCGACATATCCTTGAAAGCGCGTTGCCTGTAATAGAGCTGCCTTTATTGGCTGCCGTATAAATTTTATCTAATTTTGAGGGAGGAATCGATTCGAAACGGGCTTAAAAAAGAATTTAATCAGCTGGAGATAGCGTTGAGACTGTCCTACATAAAAAAGAAGTATTAAGCCTATTTAAGAAAGACTCATTTATGAAGAAATATATTTTGCTAAACATCCGTAAACTCGTTATCCGTTCTTATTTATCCTTTCTTTTTCAGTCAAATCCCTTGATAAATTGCTTCCATTTAATATTAACTTCACTCTACAGGCATATCATAATATTATAATTGCCATCATTATACATCATCATTAATGCAATGCCTTTTGAACAATGATAAATTTTTACAGACATCCAACATGACCTTAAAATGGTTGCCAAAGTGCATCTTTCCTCCAGTCAATTATATGCCCTACTCTTTCATTCACTATAATCTCAACATCTTTTTCTTTTTAGTTGGATCTGTAGCTGATACATTTATAAAGATTGGACTAATTATACTCTCGGCCGAAGAGAGGGTGGCCTTGTAAAACTGCTGTCAGCTGCGGCTGCTATCTGATAGATGTCGAGAAATAATTTCTGACTTTGGCGTTTTATATTGGCTCTTTGACTGTGAGGTTGGCTGGAACCATATGCCATTCTGACTTCTTGTCTAAGTCGTTATTTTTTTATATTCTGAGCATCGCGGGAAAAGATCCAAATTGATTAAGCGCTCAATATTAACTATAATTAATCCAAATTGCACTGTTATAATTCCACATCCTTTATAACCAAATGTATAATGATTTTTCCTTGTCAAAATCTAAAATTCCCCTCTTTCTTCCCATCCATTCTTTCTAGTTTGAATCCTGATTTCGGTTATAATTTGATTATTATTAAGCGATGAATCGTCGAGGAGCCAATCACTCCACCTAACGCGTGCTATAATAAAAAAATATCAACCAAAAAGTCAATTACGAACGCAAGTGCCAAACTCCATCGCTGCTGCATCAACAGAAGAAAAGCAGTAAATTATGCCACATGCAGAATCAAAAAAAAAGGAAGTTAGTGCAGATAAAAAAAGCCATCAGTTGTCGAAGTATCTCAAACAGTCGGATGTTCAAATTGGACCACCTCCAACCACCGGCAAAAAGCAGTCGCCTTTCAAACACAAAAGTAAGTTATTTGGGAAGTAGATAGACCAATATCGAATTTAAATAATTTAAGACACGCTCGCAATATTGATCACCAACTCTCTAACCTCAATGAGTCAGCAGCTTTTGATTCGATCCTCTAGTAAAGCGGCAAAAAAGGACGAAGCGAACCTCCTACCAGTAAAGCTATCAACGAGGGGAAAAAGCTGATGAAGAATAATCAATTCGAGAAGGGATTGGCTATCTTTGCCGACTGCACCAATCGAGATTCCAATAATTTGTAAGCACAGTATCTTCTTGGAGTATGTGCTTTCCACCTCGAGCACCACTAATAAGTCATTATCCACTTTACCAATTTATTAGCCCAGGACCCAAAATACCGTAAAAATGCATATCTTTTTCTAGCAATCTCCCACAAGAAGAGTCAAAATTTATAATAATCTTTGGTGGTTGTACAATTATCCTTATAAAGTTAACGAATGCCCTGCATTACTATCCCAAATATTTTGATGCCCTCATCTTGAGAGCTAAAATACTGTGCAGGCAGCATCGGTTCTATGATGCTTTGGAAGATCTTAACAAAAGCTTAAAGATTGAACCTGGCAATATCCAATCGCTCATTGCCAAGGCTGATTGCTATCGGTCCTTAAATCAGCATCCATAGGCCATTAAAATTTATAGCTAGATTCTAGAAAAAGGATGGGATGCTGATGTTGTCTTAAAGAGAGCCATCGGACATATTGAAAGCGGAACTCCTGACTCTGCACTTGCTGATTTGAACAAATTAATCCATCGCAATCCTACCAATTCGGAGGCTTATCTCTTTAAAGGATTAGCCTTCTCGAAGATGAAGAATATTAATGAAGCCATTCTCGCTTTTGAGCAGGCAATTAAATTCAACAGTTCCAAGAAAGCCACAACAAAAGCGCTTTATGAAGTATCAAAGCTTAAGATTTAACTTGGGGATTATTATGGAGCAAGCTATACCCTAGAGAGAGCTAGTAGTCTAGAAGTAGACATTAAAGTCATTGAAAAATTGAGAATATTTACAGAGGGAGCCACTTCAATCATGAAGAAAAAATACAAGCGAGGAATTTAGAACCTAAACTTTCTTTCCAAAAAGGAACACCTCAGCGATCAGTTACGGCCATTAGTGTTTTCGTTTCGAGGATATGCTCATTTTTGCCAGTGCAAATTTCTCAACGCCTTAAGTGATCTAAACAGTATCATCAAAAACGGATTTAGCTTAGATTCAGCCAGTCAATACAATATCTATTTGCTGCAGGGGATAGCTCATGCCCAAAACAACATGTTTTCGCATGCAATTACGTCCTTTACTTTGGCAGAAGAAGCAAGAAGGTAGTTTAGCGATCCTATCATCTACAAATCCCTAACTAAAGTGAGTTAGTATAACAGAAACCCAAAGACCAAAGAAATGGCTTTACTAAACGAAGCTTTGTAGTATATAAATTGCGCTTTGTAAAAATAGGATAACTCTAACTCTCATTATCTCTGTGCAGCCATGCTCTATACACTCGAATAACTGGAGTAAGCTTTAGAACACGTTTAAAAAGCAATATAAAAATCAGATGATCACGTTATCAAACATTTTTATTTGAGAGGACTTATCCATGGCTGTCTAAATCACAGTCGTTAGGCTTACGTGGATTTTAGCAATGTGCTCAGCTTGGGAAAGGAGTTAAGATAAAAAGAATAACCTGAAGAAGGAGAGAGAGAGAAGGAAATACTTGAAGCTTATCTTTATCGGGCAAAATGTCATCTTTTATTTGGATAAAAGAAAAAGGCATTTCAGGATTTGCAGACCTATATATCATACAAACCCTTAGACAGTTAGGTGCACACAGTGGCAGGGAGACTGCTTTTTTCGATTGGAGCATGTGAAGATGCAATTAAAGCTTACAACTATAGTCCGAACATTGACAAAAAGCGTACTTTTGATGTGATTTAGGTGATTAATTGCTGTAAAGAGCAAAGTGCTATTTAATCCTAAAAGAGTTAAACCTATGTTTAAAAGATCTCGAAAAATCTATATAGTTGGGAGATAGCTATTCAAGATTTGATTTTTGCTGTCTAGCATCTCTAAAATAGGCTAGTAAGGGAACAACCGAAAGTTATAAATAAGCCCTTAGAAAATTAAGTCCAACTGAGGGATTTACTCTGCAAAAAGGTCATATTTTTCAGCAAGCGGACCTTTATTTCTACAAAGGCGTTTATTTTTTTTATCTTGGACAGTATTCCGACGCCCTGAAATTGTTTAATAAATCAAAAAATTTGAAAATGCTGAACAATGAACTAATTCACTTGTAAGCAACAGATCCAAATAAATACACTTCTTAGATGTTTGACAATAAAACTTATACTGATGTGGAAATTGACTACAATATCGCATTATGCTAGCTGATTAGTGGAAATAAGGAGAGCGCAAAAAATGTGCTGTTGAGGTATGAAAG
>Ga0302188_10002006_pt1 | contig 15181 bp, 12 predicted proteins | sample II_Bog_E2_1_FD_198783 | JGI IMG/M metagenome (GOLD analysis project Ga0302188, IMG submission 198783) | Peat permafrost microbial communities from Stordalen Mire near Abisko, Sweden - II_Bog_E2_1 | ecosystem: Environmental > Terrestrial > Soil > Wetlands > Peat | place: Sweden: Abisko...
TTTGTTCTGCTCGTATTTGTATAATAAGGACTTAGTTTGTGCTTGTGTTCAGATATAATTTGTAGTGCTTCAAATGTTAGAATTATAATACACTTGGAATGAAAGTTAATTACCTCTTGGCCATGATCCTCCTGCTCTTGCATACATGCACCAGCAATCGTTGCAACGATAACTCTCAGTGTTTCCTTAAGAAATTATTCGATTTTTCTTACCCTCAAGAAGGAGTGTACAGCATATCACTGGGCAACTCGCAAGACACCATGAATAACCAAATTCGCAGTTATGGAGATTTTAACAATGATTTGCGAACCGATTATGTTGCCATTGACAACAGCGGCAATATTTTAGTGTATATCTACAGCATCAACGAGGGGCAATATATTCTTCAAGGGTAGCCTCTTTCAATTTTTGATGGATGCAGTCCCATTAACTTCTATTTATGTCAATCTCAGTTAATTTAGATGATGCTAATGGAGACAGTAGCCTTGATATCACAGTCTGGGGAGTCAACACTGACGGTAACAATTGTCTGTATCCACTTATTCAAAACAACTCCCAGTTTTTACCCAATCTCACCAATGCTCTCACCTTTCCTGCGACTACTCAGCCCTCTCTTTTTGAGACGAATATTCCTTTAGCGGGAACTCAAGTGCGGACTAACTGTCTACTTATATTTAATGGTGGTCAGCGCATGATCATCTACTACAGCCAAGCCAATTAGTAACTGGATTGTAATTTAGCGTATTAAAGGATTGGACCAATTACTTTTCAGGTAGTGGCAGTTATATAACAACACCCTTTGCCGATCCTCATTGGAACAGTTTTATCGATCTCACCAATGATTGCTATCCTGATTTCGTCATAACTAACCAAAACAATCAAATTGAGTTTTGGATTTACAGTAGTAGCTCTCAAACCTTTGTGTTTAACTCAAATACTCCTCCTCTGAGCAACATTGCCAATATTACTGGTTTAAACATTCTAGATATAAGTAGACTTTGCTTTATGCAGACTATGACGGAGGACTTGATATCATAATATCGGACTCCTCGTCAATTATCATGTTTATTAGCAATTATCAGCTCAGCGCGAGTAGTTCCTTCTGCGTACCAGGCAGTACCTCATTCAGTTATAATTGGAATAATCCCACTTCTTTTTCTCCTGACTGCACTCTCAATGCTCAGAATTTGCAGTTTGCAGACTTAAACATTGATGGCTATCCAGAATTAATGCTTATTTGTTCTTCTGGGGTCATGATTTACCAGAACAATTTTGGCACTGGCTCAACCTTTAGTCAGTTTAGCGAGTATCAAAATGCAGTCAATAGTCTAGTAAATAGTCTTCAAAAACCAATTGAAACAGTCAGCTTTTTTGACATTCTTGAAAACGGGTAGAGTTTTATTCACTCAGAATCATTGACATCATAGTGACTCTCAGTGCAACAAACTCTTCGTTAGCTCTCTACAACAACTACCTTTATCAAAACTCCTTCTATATAAAAGGTTATGCAACAAACGGCAAAACTTCCTCGGCTGGAACTCAAATCCCAGGAGCTTCATTCTATTGGATGAACAGTGTCGGAAATGACTAAAAAATTACCATTGCCTGCCAGATTACTCAAACTGCCTATAATGCGATGCCCATGCCATATGTTGTTGGAGGATTAGGCAAAGCCAACAACTTTGTCGAGATGTTTTCGATGGGAAGACTAGGACAAATAAAGTCCTGGTCTCCCATCATACCCAACAGTCAATTAGCAATATTCAGTGGGAATTCTGAATCTAGCAAGTAAATGTAGATAAATTCAGCTGGGCAATAAAGATTTTTATCATGCCAACAGACTCCCTAGTATATGTAGTCATTGTTTGTATTGTTATCCTCACCATTTTGGGGATCATCCTCCTTGTATTGAAATGTAAGAAGAAAAAAGCAGAGGAGCCTCTGCTGCTGGCTGGCTATATGTGACCTTTTGATTTGCTTGAATCATTACATAAGTTATCAACAATCATTTTATGACTTTTCTTCTTGACTATATTATGATCTATCAGCTTCGTTTTACAACATTTAATCCAGGTTTTAGCAGACCCCTAAATGTGAAAAGCCAATTTAATTTTGGTTAATGTAATTTGTGGACTTTCAGTATAAAGTTAATAACTAACGGTTAACAATTAATTTGAATGCAAGAGGAACAAGAAAATATTCATCCGAATTTAGGATCACCAAAACTATCGGAAAGCATTAGAGACAACATCAATTATCAAATCGACCAGTCTGTTAAGCGCACTCTTCTTAAATAATCAATGCTGAAGATTAGCATTGACAAAGATGTCAAGGATTTGTTCGAAGCCAATCAATATCCCAAATCTTAGTCTCCCAGTAGTAGAGTTTAAAATGGTGTGTTAAAGTCAAGTCGTTTTATAGAGGCTTCAGAATAGATTAAATAAGTGTGTCACTGGATGTAGGAATATGATGATTTTTGTGGAATTGCGCACATACCTTTCCATTCAATGCCAAGACTTGTGCATATTTTGCATCAAAAGATAGAAGGGAGAATCATTTTGATAACCGAATACCCAAGCTTTTGGATTGCCAAAATGGAGGAAATAGGGCGTCTCGTCCAATTAAAATGGGGCTTGTTGATTGCTAGCCAGTAATCTAATGACAAAGTGCGGGTTTTGGAGCTATATTAATTGAAGCAACTAAAATTGCTGTTCATAACTCCGAATACTTTCAAGTGCTAAGAGTATCATAACTTTGAGTGCGAATTGCTGATAGTGGATGATTTGCATCTTTACCAAGGCCACAGCAATCTTATTGCAAGCATGATCTCTAGAACAAATCCCAATCGTGTTTTAGCCCTGTATCACACCCTTATGCCTTCACGCTATAGTAGCATCATAATGGCTCACCATATGTACGAAATAAATAAGCCCCGCACTGATAATTTCAACTTTATCGTTCTCAAGACTTCGAATGAGAAAAAATTCAAAAGTCTGATGACCTATATCACTAAGAATGACTTCAAGAGAATTCTCATCTTGGTCAACAAAAAAGAAGAAGCTTGCTTTCTTAATAAAAAGCTGTTGATGGAATCGAAGACGTCAATAAATCTGTTTGACTATCTTACGCAGAATGAGTTAGATCATTTCTTACCTGGAGATATCATCAATCGATTAAATAACGATAAAGAGGAGGAAAAGATATATTAGCTGATCAAGAGGATTAATAATTGGGATATTGTCATCAGCAAAGGTACAGATTTCTTAAGATTTTGTCAATTTGACACTGCCATATATTACACCTTTACCGACGTACCCACTTTCATTTAGTCTTGCTTTACCACCAAATAAAAACTGCTTCTCTTTTCATTCCAAGACTACCATAACTATCGCAACTTTATCACCTCTGAACTTGTCACTTTGGACTGTCTCCGGCGAATAGTTATGAATATGGTCGAAAAACCTAGAAAAAGGGAAGAGCAGTCTAAGAAACGGTTTTACTCTGACGCCATTGATGACAAACTGTTTGATTGTTACACTGTCAGCAAACTCTACGCTGAAAAAGACTAGGAGAAAGTCATAAAGATTAACTCCTTCTGCAATAAGTATTAGATTTCCTCCCCTCTGTTCACCAAGATTATGAATGCACTGGAGCAAAGCAGAGTGGTCAGCATCAATTATCGAACCATTTATGAAATATAAATCCACTTTAATTCTATTACCTGTTTTAAAAAAAGATTTGCTGAGATTGAGTAGGTCCGCAGAAGGGTCAATCTTCTCAATGCATCCACTGGTTTGCATAAGACTATCCAATCTATTGTAGATGATCTTAAAAAGGAAGGTGTCAAATATAAGATCACGGAGGAAGCCATTCAGATTAAAATTATTAAGGACTATGAGGATATTGATTGGAAGCAAGTACATCAGGCAGTCAACGAGGCTGTGACTGCTGCGGCTCTTAATATAAATAAGTCCTTTGAAGCATTCAAGGATTGTGCATACAGCAGTATTGAGTTAACAAGACGAGAAAAAGCTCTTCAGAAAAAGAATATTCTGCTCGATTTTTACAATCGAAGCACAGTAAGGCGGGTCAAATTTGATGGAGAGCTATCATAAAAGTAATTTGCTGACTTCAGAGATTTAGGAATGGATTAGAAACAGTGATGAAGTGTTTAGCTAGCATGATTTAGTGTTGCTCTTACAGGGAGTTGAGAAAGGTCGCATCAGCAGACTAAAGGATGATGCCGTCTATGGCCGGTATCGCACACTCAAATATTAGGAGTTAATGGAAGCAATTACTCGCATTTATCGCCATAAAAAAGTAAAGTTCTAGTGATATCAATGCTCATACATCTCCTTTATATCAATGCACGTGCATATTGCTTTGTATATTTCCGATATGTGTTTTATATACATACAATATTTAGCTCAAGCTTCATGGACAGAATCAGCTTGTAGGCTTTTTGTAGATTTGAAGAAAACGAAAATAGTTAGTTGAACGCCAGCAATTCTAAAAATAAGCGCAAGAAATGGCCAACCCAAATTTAAGAGTAGCTGGAGGACATTAAAGAATACTACGAAGAATATGTGCAAACCTTTAAATATTACTCTTAAGAACGCAAAGAGAAGTTCCACCAACAATTAATTCAAAAAAAGTAGCAAGTTCGCAAACTAAACCAATACCTCGCTGATTGTCGGGTCACACTCGCCAAAACTAAAGTCGAAGTCACTTCACTCAAGTAAATGTCTAAAAGTAAAAAGGAATAGTTTGCCAGAATCAGCACTAAGCAAAGGGAGTAGGTCAAATGGCAAGAGCGGATGACCTTAAAAATGCAGGATTATGTGAGTTTTATGTAGAACAGACCATACGTCTACTTCATAATTGGCTGTTTCCTGCCGCTCATCATTTATTTATGATCTTTGGCTGATTAAGCAATGTATTTAAAACTGGGATATACCCTTTTTTCCTATATTATTATTGAGTTCATTTAAATTATGTAGCCAAAGCGAGGAAATTAATTGCATTGCTCTTATCTGATATGCTTCGTCTGTGGCAAATGCTGTCAAGAACCACGTCTATGCCCTCGTTGTGTAAGGGCTTTTTGTGATGGTTGCCTTATTTCAAGTCTTACTGCCATTCGTGAAACATGCTCTAGCTGTGGTGAACGGGTATGCGAAGAGGAATTCTTGCATCCAGAAACGGTTCTAAATTTCATATCTCAAGTGGCTGAACGAGTCAAGAAATAGTATAGAAGGGGGGAAGAACGTGAGCAGTGCCCATAGCATCAAATAATGCTAGGTTATTATTGCATTGAATGCAGTGTTCCGATCTGTGCTGACTGTGGATTGCTTACAACCAAGGTAAAATCATGCTAACTTAGCACATTGGACACAAATTCGTTTCCTACCGCGACATCTACGAGAAAATTAAAAAAAAAGTATATGATTAATTTCCCCGCTTCGACAGGAAAATCAAGCAGTTAGATGAAAGGAAAGGATTCCTGCGAGGAAAGCTATAAAGTTTGTCAGAGGAATATAAACGGTATAAAAAGTACTATGAGGAGGCTTATATCAGTTACACGTAGAAGGTGGAAGCCACTGGCAAAACCTCAGAAGAGGCAACTACCTTAAAAGGCGATGCCAATTTTCGTAGACTTAGTTAGCTCGAACACTTGAGAGATAGTATATATTAATAAATGGAAAAAAAGACTCAGATTAGCCTTATCAAGCAGACTGCTAGCCTGTCAGAATCAATCAGCGCTCTTGCCTGTCAAGATCCTCCGGTTATTCCCCTTGAAAAGATAGATGAGACAGACTAATTGCTAGAACTTATCCCTTAGTACTAAACGTGGACCTTTAAATTAGACGTCTTTTCATCCAAAACTGGAATTGTCTACTCTGAGGCGCACATTATAAACGGCATCTAGTGGAGACTAAAGATCTATCCGAAAGGGAATGGCCTAGCTCGTGAGAAGTACCTATCAGTATTTGTGGAAATGACCAAAGCATTGATAGGCCAAAACAAGTACGAATACCGTATTGAGATGATCAATCCGGTGGATCCATTGCTAACTGTAAAAAGGGAGTACTGCTCAACTTTTTAGGTAGGCGAGTGTTGGGGCTATAATCAATTTTAGCCTCTTGATCAGCTTGAACTGAAGCAGTTTATCGAGAATGACTCTTTGCTTTTTCAAATTGGCATCAGAAATAGGTCATATCGATCGTTGGTCAACGATCAGCAACTTTTAATTACTTCACTCAAAAATAAACTGGTTGAAAAGCAGAGGCAGGACGAGATTAAATCTAAAAAAATGAGGGGAAGGATAGATCTGAGAATGGACAGAAGGCTATCAGGAGGGAGAGACTTCAAATGTGCTGAAAAAGTGTAAAAATAAAAATGTTAAACTTCCAACACTCTCTAATAGACAGAATAAGTTCCATTTGAGCGCTCACAGACTTATGAGATGATTCAATAATACCTGAAATAAGTGTCAAAAAAGGAGAAGCCCTCAGTCGAATGATGATTGAATGATATAACTGCTGTATAAAGGATATGGTATTATAATTGACAATAAAATAATGAATAAGGTTTGTCTCACCAAGCGTGGTCTCCAGTTTATCAATTAAGAGAAACACGACTATTAGGAGAGGAAATAAGTCAAATCCATTGCATTCGGAGCCAACTCAAGACGTTCCAATAGCTTGCCTCAACTCATTTCCATCCTGCCCCCTCCCCAAAAGCAACAAATATCATCGCACATATCCCAACTTACGTTACAGCTCACTCGCCTCAAAGATAAAGGACTAAGACAGATGATACTTGACAAGCAAGACTAAAATTTAATTAATCTCATGCAGCAATAATTTTCAGACAAAAGAAGCTATCTTCGTTCGATAGTTCCTGCACTTGTAAAAAAAACTAGAAACTCAAGTCTTTTAGGAAACTGGCAAAGTCGACTGGAGCGCAGCCGTGCTTATATTAATTCTTTAGAACACAACTTTGATAACAAATTCGTGTTCTGCTCTCCACAAAAGACTTTACTGCTTTAAAAATGATGATTTTTATGTTAATTGTAAAATAATGCATCATGAATTGTACCTAGGCTGAAACAGCTCAATTTCAGTCACTTTCCGGACAGTGGAAGGAGGCTTCAATGAAGAGTGACGACTCGAAGAATGGACACTGCTACTCTCTTCTGACTGAACTGAAACCTTCGGGGTTTTATATGACTCAGATTAAGAAATTGATGATTTTTTAGAAACTCTATTACTAAACTGCACGTTTAATTTCTATCCTCTCCGAGATTTCCGTGCGAAAAGGAGCCAACACACCAGGAAGATGAGCGTGATTAAGTTGGTCAATCCAAAGACAACTGTATTAATCCATGTATACTATAAAGCGCGTAACGAATACCAGCAGAAGTTTCCTGTTTTTAAGATCCAGTTTGGATAAAGAACAGCCTCTAATAATATGAATTTGTGATGTTCAGTTGAACTTCAGGAAAAATTAGTTGCTTCGTGAGTTGCACGAGGGAATAGGTAGCAGTCGGAGAAGGCTCAACAAATGCGTCAATAAGACTACCGTCGATTTGCTCGAACAATATTTTGAGATTTCCTCCAGCCTAGTAAAGCTGATACAACATAAAATTCATTGATGTCGAAATAGGGAGTATTCGCATAGGCCACCACTGTCCTTATCCGCAGAAGGGACCATTGATTGAGTAAACTTGCATATAGGCTGTGACAATTGCGTTTTGAGAGTTGTTGATTGCCTCGAACTCCTGCAGGCGGATAGTATCCAGATTCTGCTGGCATTGAAAGACCATTAGAGAAATATCATTATCAGAGCCAGGTTTGAGCTAAAAGACAGGCTTGAATTTGTTGATGCCTGCGCAGTTGATAAATTTATTGAATGTGTTTAGGATGTTGCTGATTTGCAGGCTGCCCTGGTTCAGAGAAACCTCAATTTGAAGGTAAGACGAAGAACACCCCAATAGCATATTTGCGGCAGAACCATTGGCAGAAACTATTTGTATTTTATTACAAGAATATCCCAGCTCCTGACTATATTCTATGATGTAATCAGCAACTATATTAGGATTTTGTGTTGGGGGAAGAGCGGGCTTGACCCAAAAACTCATTTTTGTTAGGTCCAAGGCCACAACTAAAAAACTATTCCCAAATGCTTGCACATCATAATCAATGAAGAAAACCACCTTTGTTGAAACGGTTAGCGAGTTGCAAGACCCTTCATAACAAAAGAAGAGCATACCTGATATAGATTTTGAAGGGCCTTCTCCCATTCCAAATACCAGTGGCCCATCTAAATCAGATTGAATAATTGATTCAATATCTCTTAACTGCTGAGGTAGTGTCATGGTTGAAAAAATTCCATTTAGCGGTATCTCATTGGATGGATCGTATGTAAGAGTTAGAAGAGGAGTCTATATATATGTATTGAAGCAGTTGGTACCAAGCTGAGCAGAATTGTTGTTCAAACTGGCGTATGCAAAATACATGCAGTTATTCTAAGAAGGTTGTATAACTGTAATTTGCTGCAACCAAACTTGTTGATCTGTAAATTTATTATAAAAAGTGAGACTTGATTCGCTTACAACCATAATTAGTTCTGCTAATGAGGTTCCAGGCAGCACTGTTTGTAAGTCAATGATCTGCAGAACCACTACCTGAGGGAACCACAAATATTTATTGGGAGTTATTAAATTATTGGTTGTGACTGAAAACAGTAAGTTCTGTTCTGAAGGCATCACTGTTTGAAAATATTCAGCGATAGGTCCGCAAATGGAATTAAAATTTAGGTTTATTTATGCTGTGTACTTGATTGTTGCCCCTTAAGTCTTGTTTAATTTTAAATCTTGTAATGGCTGCATATTTGTGCTCAGTTATGCGGAAGATATATTGAAGGTTATGGAAGCGGCAAAGCAGGCAGCAAAATTATACAGCAAAGAGTTAAAAGCAATTTGATATTAATATGTGATAGGAGTACAGTCAGCCCAAGGTGGACACAGTCCAGTCTGTTCGAATGATATCCATGAAGAGTCATAATATATTTTAAGGTATGTCTCCGAACTGATAACATCTGTTTTGTTATAGTAGGCAATATCAGCACCAAATATACTTTCGACAAAAATAAGGTGGTTTGCAAGAATGACTTATGCAATGACTGACACCGTGAAAGCATTCGGGTTTAATCGTAAGATACAGCATTAGCCAACCGATAAAGCAAACGAATAAGGACCTGTGTACTCTGGATTGAGATCAACTTCAATGAAAATGTAGTTGGTTCCAGCCTATGCCATGCTCTCAGGCCCCTTCGTAAGAAATCCATAGAGCGGGATAATTCGATTAAAGATCATTTTCTTTTTTCTCAGTAAGTACTGCTCCATGGTCGAGGAATAGTAACAATAGAGAAGCAGATAATCATCATAAAAATTGCGAGTAAAAATTAATGCCTCAGTGGAATTGAATTCCACGCACTGAGACTGTGTGCTATCAACAACTGCTCCTGATACATTAACTAAACTGACAGTATTGTTCGTGTACAGTTTTAAAATTAATCCTTATCCAAGTATACCAAAAAATTGTCGCTTCAGCTCACTCTAATTTCCATTTGTATTAGGTTTAAGTTAATTTTGAAACTGTTACATTTGACTCAAGAAGCCAGCAGTATTTAAGGAGTTTTGTGAGATCATTGTTACTATTTCTGATGAAGACAGTGATTCGCAGCCTTAAAATTATTGGCTACAAAAACAACTTGCTCCATTGTTATTTTGATCCACTAGTAAATATCCATTGCCCAATTTCTCCGCCATTGTAATGGACTCTAGGCCACAAGGATGTACCACTATTGTGGTTGACTTTCCGCTTCGAAAAAAATATTTGATGATTTCAGTGAACTGATTCGCATAAACTAAAAATAATGGTTTGCCCATTTCGGTTGTGCCTTTGATAAAAACTATGTCAATTAAGGTAATGATTGCGTCTGTGAAAACCACATAGGAAGTGTCCAGCAAAGTTATCGACAAATTGGAAGGGTCAGCTATAAATATTTGGAATGCTGGCCCAATCACTTGATAGTAACTGTTTATCTCCAAAGTCAGGATGTCTTGATACGAAACGACTGAGCTAGAGTTAATTTGGATAACTTGAGCAGAGGGAAACTCTATGTTTGTCCAGAAAATATTATATATAAAGGAGTAAACCATCGAATCGCAAGTCACATTGAAAGTAACGCCGCTTGGCTGCCCTTGATTGCCAATATTGAGCATGGGCAGCACGAAAGACGCGATTAGAAAAGTGTCATTGACTGTTTGCAAAAGTAATCTTTCCTAGCCATAGTAAATTATATATCCAGGCAAAGTCAGATTGGCCAGCTGGTTGCCCTAATCAAAAATATTGAGGTAGATGTCTTATGCCTATTGAGACTAGATAAAGATGGTCTTGCCATTAGTAAATATGGAAAGGATGTTGCCAGGAAAGTTCAAATTAACGATTGACGGAAACTCCGACATCACCATTTCTATTTATGTTTCTTCTATTAATGCTTAAAGTCCCCAAGCCCTGTTCGCCACGATCTACAGCCATATTTCTTCACTTTCATAATCCTTGCATTGAACTTAGGTTAATTTGAAAAAACAGAATATTGTCGTTGAATCATCTTCAGCCAGCAATGCCGCATTCCAGGAAAAATTATAGGCAGAAATATTACTTCCATTATATGGGTTATTGATAATACCATCAAAAGGCAGCAAGTTTTAGGGATTAGGAGATATGCTCTTAACTGCTGATTCGTTGAGATTAGACAAAGAAGGAAAAATCGCTGATTGAGAGTTGTTGCTGATATTCCAGACGATGAAAGTGGTTGTATTCGGGCATGCTCCTAGATAAAGCATATTACCTAAATAAATAACTTTGAGTGTTTAGTTGGTCTCCAAGCAGGAAGAAATGACTGCAGTTGTAGTATTGCTAAAATTTGAGGTCCAATTGCTTTGCAAAATTGGTGATAAGTTATTTGGCGCTTAATAGTCTGGGGTGGCGAAGTATAAAGTTATAACTGCTTCATCTGTAATGGAGGTGAGAATAAACTATCGTGATGTAAAATTGGCGTTTATTGTAGAATTGAAAGGCACAACTTGATCATATGTATTATTATCGACTAATTGACCTTACAATTCAAACATCGATATTCCATTCCGAATCGCTCCCCAGAACACTAAATTGCCGACCAGCTCCACCGATTGAAATATCGAAAGTGGATTTAGTGGCTCATAGTACACGCCCCCTGGACTCACACTATCTGTGTGACTGTAGTCGCAAGATTATGAAAGAGGCACATAGGCAAAGAAAGTCTAGTTTGTATTCTGAATAGCCACCGTCTGACTGATCTGCGCTGCTACATTTGCGAAAAAGCATAGCAACAGCAGAAATACAGTAGTGTTGGTGTTTTGCTGGAAATGTTAGATTATATAAAACATGTTCAATTTAATCATTAGTCATTGATCAATCAAAGGGAGAAGTTATTATCAGCTTAAACCTTCTTTACTCTTTTTAGAGTTATGCGAGAAACAGAGTCCATGTAGACCTATACTCCTTTTTTCCACTACCCTACGTATTGGGTTTCACCCAATTTGAATTTTCCCTCGCCGTCTAGTTGTCCATTCTTAAAATTACCCGAGTATTATGAGAGATTCTTACCCCACTTATATACTCCTTTGCCATGCTTGAGTCCACGTTCAAACCCCCCCTTATATGTTGATTATTCTCCCATATCATCCTCATCTTGGTCATTACCGTAGCTAATTTGTTTTCCTTCTCCTTCCAAATAGCCATCTTTCCAGTTGCCAGTCCATTGGTGGGCACTTGTTCGGTAGGTACCGTAGCCCTCGACCCTATTGGCGGCAAACTCTCCCTAATATTAACTATTGTCTTTGTAAATCATTTTTCCACTACCCTATTTCTTGCCCTATACAAACGATCCCTCATAAGTCATGCTATTAGTAATAACTTCTTTCCCTTGACCATGAGGTTTGCCTTTTTTCCACTCTCCATCATAGGAGTACATAGTTTACTTGACAGCAAAGCTATATTTAGTGAGCTTGCCTTTTCCTTAAAATTTACCATTGCTGCATTGACCTAAATAGTAGGCTCCATCTTTAAAGATAAAGCAGCACTAATTGTCTTCAGCCTATCCATTTTTAATTTGACCGTAGTAATAACTGTAGTTGCTTAGTTGGAGTAGCAGTCTGGTAGTTTGATTGAAAGGCACATTGGATATCTGCTGAAAATTAAGTTTATCGCTCGCAATTTTGATCGTACTCGTTTTATCAGAGATTAATCTCAATTTCTTGAGTTCTTGCAGAGTAATGTCTGCCTAGGATGCGTTCATTAGAAGATAAATTTATAAATTTATTGAAAAAGCATTGCTAAAATATTCTATTCATGGTTTAATGACTGGAGCATTGGTAGCCACATGGTGTTAGCATCCCTTGTTAATTTTGTTAATTTACGAGGCATCCAATATATACTAGGCAAAATAAATCACAAAAAGATATTACTACTTGACTAATATTTACCATTCTGATTGCTCATGAATTAAAATACTGACTTTTGTTGTTACAAATATAAGCAAGAACTTTTTTTAAAAGCAACTTTCTTTTGAGTTTGCTTTTCTTTGAAAAGATTTGCTTATTCCCATCATCCTCTTAGTTTACAGGCAATAAAAAAGGGATAAAGATCATTTTGATTCTTATCTCAGAAAAAACGAGTCAATAATATTTACCATTAAAATATGCAGTACCAAGACATACGTTACTCCTCTTCACATACAACACTCCCCACCTACCAACTTATGATGCTACGAAATCCAGTCAATCAGAACGCCAATGTTCCTAATTCACAGGTTCACATTAATAATAATCGAGTTAATCCTCCTTTCCCTTATGACCTACCTCCTCGGCCCCCAGAGTACCCTATTGAACAAAAAATAGGCAATAATTCCAATCTTAATCAAAGTCCTCTAATGTTCAATCTTAACTCTCCAAGAATCAAGATGAAACTAGGTAATCGACCCACTTCTATACCCACTAACAAATCCTTAAGCAATTTTAATTTCAAAACTGAGAATGAGCAATCAAACAATTAGACCAGTCTGATCAACCAAGGTCGTCGGGAAGACTTACCACAAAATGCCACGGGATTTATCAATAATTTTACAGACATCCCGAGCATGATGGCAATTAATATCAAAAACTAACAGTCTCCAGTGAAAGTGTCCTCTTCTAATCGATATGAAAACGTTCACAGCCACAGATAAACCCGAAATTTTGCGCCTCTTAACGATAAATAGTACCTAAACGCAAATAATTTTAAGGCAGAAAATTATATGCATGGGTTGGATAACAGTGGACTTTCCAAGACAACTCAAGGATATATCTCTTCCAAAGACAGCACTGTGCATCAAGATAATAGATATCTCCTCGAAGAAATTAAACTGCAAAAGCAAACGATATAAAATTTTCAAAGTTAAATCATGCGGTTAAACACGTAAGTACGGCAATTAAAAACTAATTAACAAAGCTATAAAAAACAATATGGTGAAACAAAGCGTAACTCTTCGGGAAATACCCTGGATAGGACTCAAACTCAGTTGAATTGGCAGCAAGATCAAAATTGCAAATTGTTGGAAGAAATCGAAAAGATGGAAAAATAAATAAAGGAGAAAGATCAACTAAATGCAAGCAATCAACAGATGTGCAACAAATATCTATAACATCTGCAAAAAGCAACTTAATAACTGTCCAATTTCAAGGATGAGGCTGCAAAAAAAATGGAATAGCAAACTCAACACATTTAAGTTCTCACTTTGGAAGCAAAAAGGCTAGCAGAAGTCATTCGAAACAACTAGATGAGCGAGAATAATTACAAAGGTATTATTGAAGAAAGCAATAAATAAAAAACCAGATTAAACCATATAATTGAGGGGCTCTATCAGCAAATAAAATAAAAGTAAGCAGATAGAAAGCAATTACAAATTGATGAACTTCAAATCCAACTGGAGGATTTTAAGGCCAAATATTAGAATCAAATACAACTTTATGCGGAACTATAACTTAAAATTAAAATTCATAAAACAGAAAACGATAGAATTCGTAATGAGGTAGACTCACAAAAGAAAAAATGGCTTGTATAAAAAAATAAATTTTAATAACGTGAACGCCTTGTGCATATTGAAAAGACTCAAACTGTCCAAAAAAATAGTGAATTAAACAATGAATTGGCCGACGTCAACAATAATTTTAAAAAGCTAAAACTGAGTTGGTAGGAATAAAAGGCATTATTAAACAGTAAGTTAGAGCAATACTCAAACTAAAAATAGGTCCTCAATTCATAGATTAAGAGAAAATGGTTATAAAATGAGAGCATGAGAAGTTACATGCAGGAGAAGGATAATTATATTGATTAAATGCACCAAACTATAAATAATAAATAGTTACAATACGCCTAAGTTATCAACAACTTATAAAATAAAAAACGACAACTCTAAAATGCGGTTTTTAATTCGGATAAGGCTAAGACCTAAAAAGTTAGAGCGAATGAATAACTTTTAAATAGATCGAATTAATTAGACAAAAAAAAAACATAAATTCGTTTACTTTCTTCTACTATCCTCGAGAAAAATAGCAAACTCGAAAGTTTATAAAAAGAAATTCAAACGTTAAATATACTCAGTGTCAATAAACAACAAGAAAATACGATGTTAGTTTAAAAATACGAACTTTTAGTGTAAAGTCATAACAAAATCGGACGAATGCACTTAACCTAAAAGGATAAAATAGTAGCCTAGCATCAATAAGAAATCCATTCTTTGATGCTAATTATCAATGATAATGAAAATAGATATCAAAGTTAGTTATAAGCACTAAAAATACAATTATAAGCCATTGAAAGAGAGAAACTATCACTATGTGCTGAACAAAAACAGCAAAAACTTTTGCAATTGGAAGTCAACAATAAAAATAAAATAAATAAAAAATAAATTCAAACTGATAGACAATCCAAAAATAATTTTTTTGAATTGCACACAAGTCCTTCCAAAGACAGTGCAAAAGAGGCATAATCAATATAGAATTAAATCAACTAAAATTCTGTGACAGTGGATATGT
>Ga0302188_10002007_pt1 | contig 15180 bp, 11 predicted proteins | sample II_Bog_E2_1_FD_198783 | JGI IMG/M metagenome (GOLD analysis project Ga0302188, IMG submission 198783) | Peat permafrost microbial communities from Stordalen Mire near Abisko, Sweden - II_Bog_E2_1 | ecosystem: Environmental > Terrestrial > Soil > Wetlands > Peat | place: Sweden: Abisko...
ATGGGCTGGAAGCGGTAAGCGGTCTTTCTTTGCTACTTTAGATAGCTTCTTATTTGGGGTAGGGTCATTAGCCTTGACCTCTCCACCTTTAGCAAAAAGGTTTCCGGCTGTCTGTGCTCCAGCAGCTCCTGAACCAAACATACCGCTAGCTGCACCTACGCCACCAAGACCGTTGATTAATCCGCCGGTAGCATTGGCGGCATTATTAGCATTCGTTTGAGCCATCGCACCGTTTACATTGTTCATATTTGAAGTAGCGGCAACGCTGGCGTTGTTTTCAGCATTGATGCTATTGAGCAAGAGGCCCTGTTCATTCTGTGAGGCTTGGGCCGTAGCATTTGTTTGGCCAGTACCTTGAGCCACTTGGTTAGCGGAAAGATTCTGCAATTGACCTTGTGCTGCAAGTTGTTGCTGAGCTTGTAAGGTGGCGGCTTGGCCTACAGCATTTTGCTGAGTAGCAGCGCCTTGCTGTGCAGCTTGGCGTGCAATCAATCCAACGTTAGAGGAAGCCCCGCGTTGACCAGCCATCAGAGCGGCTTGGTTAGATACGTTTGCTCCTGTAGCTTGTGCCAATTGAGCTGCGGCAGGATTTGGCCCTTGCCCTGCGGCTTGTGCCTGTAGTGCTTGAGCTAATGAAGTTTGATTTGCCGCCCCTTGGGTTGTTTGGCCCTGTAGAGCAGTGGCTAGCGTTTGCTGCTGTTGCAGCGTGTTCTGAGCCGTATTATATGCTGTACCCGCTTGAGCCGTGGTAGTAGGCACCATTATGCTAGGCGTGGCAGCAGTAAACTGAGAGTTGTTATTTCCTCCACCTAGTAACGATCCAACTTCTGTAGTTAAACCACTCATTTAAATCTCCTTATCTAAAAGCAAAAAATTGTTAGTGCAGCTATTGAGCTGGAAGCCATAGGCCAAAAGAACCTTGAGAGAGGCCGTACAGTCTTTGGTTCCAAGATTGATTGAGCCGTACATTTTGCTAAGACCTTTTCCTCTGCCGATTTCGGCAATTCGATCTGCAAACTTACTGGCAACTCCGCTCTTCCTGAAGTCAGAGGAAACGTAAATGTCTACGATGTAGATGGCTCTATCGTCGGTAAAGCGGTAGGTTGCAAACCCCTCTTCTGTTTCGACAATGGAACAATCCGTTTTCTCTATTAAGTAATTTGCGTAATGGCTCATGGTTATCCCGCTGTATTTGCGTTGCCGATTGGACGGTAACCCTTCTTGAGTCCGACATAAGAGGCGAGACTAGAAAGGGTGAAACCAGCTCCGGGCATGGTTCCGTAGCTAGGGTCAAAAATTTCATTCATAGTGATTTGAAAGGCTGAGCAGGTTTGCCGTTCTAGAGGAACTTTCCAATTCTCTAGAGGTAACGGACCACCCCAGAGCGATAACTGACCCCAACTTTGATCTGAGCCCCACGGGCCAGCGTAGTTTGAAGGTGAAATAGTATATTGCTGGCTAGGCGAAGGGCTGTAGTCGTAAGCAATTAGTAAGTTAATAAGATGCGGGCTGATGTAATCGCCAAGAAGATACATAAAGTACGTCCTTTGATAGCCCTGAATACCAGCCAGGCTAATCCAGCCGGTTTTAAATGACATTGATACAGGATTTGCGCCGTCTAAGTAGACGCCAGGAGTCTCTTGGAAGACCTGACCGTTAGAATTTAGGTACGTGTGCAAGCCTTGATAGAGGCAGCTAGAAATTCCGGGAATTCCTACGAACGTACCAAACTGACCATAGTTTGGCCAGTATTGAGGGTAAACCGAATCTGATTTGTATCAGGGATGCTGAGCGAGGAGACCACAGCAGAGGAATTGAATTTTTGAACAGGAGCACCAATATAACTAGTAGACAAGTCGCGGCCTAAGAGCCAAATCCCTTTGTTGGATTGGAACATTAAACCGTTGGGCGTAAAAACAATGCTGTTTTGGTCTACACAACCTACAGTTGCCGTAATAAACGTAGGCTGGCTATATGAGCTATTAGATGCAGTGTTATCTGGGCCAGTTCCATTAATGTAATAAATGGCATTTTGCTTAAAGATAACTAGCTTGTCATCCATCGTACTAAGCGCAGTAATGGGTCCGGTTGAACCTTCAGCACCGATAGTAGGAGCTATATAGAGAGTAAGAAGGTCGCTCAACTCTACTGGAGTGCCCTCAATGACCTGCTTGGAAAACCAGAGGAGGTTTCTATCTTCAGCATCTACCAGCCATAGGCGGTCATCGAAGATAGTCATTACTGTAGAGGCAGGCGGGCCAATGTCTTCCACTACTCCACCAGTGGTATAGATAAGACTGTTTCCTAGAATATTGGCGTCTGCTTGAGTGTCGGTAAACGTAACGTAATCCACGGCGGGATTATTCAAGAGCGGGCTGCTGATGGAAGTGCATTGGAAATAATCCTGCTGCGCTGTTGACCAGCGATAGAGAATAATTGACGCCGGATTTGCGGTTTTATAGGTCAATCGAAGGGTGGGAATATTTACGGTTACTGAAAGCGTTGAACTAGTAGAAATAGTATCGCTTGATGCAGCGGCGGTTGTTGGCAATGAGATGCCTATGATCTTCCCAGAGGAATCAATTGACGTTACATAGGTGTTGGCTTGAAGATTTGCAGAAGTGGTTGCATCTGTAATGAGCTGACCCACAAGCAAGCTAGCTGCAACGGAGCTAGAGGAAAATATATAGTTGGACCCAGAATCGAACGACGCCGTAAACGTGAATGGGGTTAATATTGCGGTTAGCACGTCTCCGGGGCTAGATGCTGAGTTGCCCGCTGGAAAGTTGTTTAAGGTGATTGTATTAGCTGCGATATCTATTGAAGCAATTACCGTCCCTGAGCTGATGTTTCCGCTTGTAGTGGTGTCTGCGACTGTTTGACCAACAATTAAGTTGCCCACCAATCCATCGGTAATCGTAACTACCTTGGAAGACGTAGAAAACGTGCCCTTGAAAGTGGTTGTTTCAGTGGCGTTGGCTAAATTAACAGAAGTAGGAACTGAAGGGGCGCTTCTAAAAATGTTTCCCTGAGAATCAGTCCATTGATAAATTGCCTGGTAAAAGTACTGCTGGGCCGATACGCCGCCGCCAGTACTGGAAGGGGTTGCCTCTACATAATCGGGCCATAAGTTGAAATTCTGTTCCACCGGTACAGCGCCATCGTAAGAGCGCGTTAGGCCGCCGCAAATATTCAGATTGCTGCCAAGCTCCGTTGTAAAAATGTTCTGACTGGAAAATTCTATGGTTCCTAGATTCACACCCGTCTGTGAATAGATACCGGCAGCATTGGCTACACCTTGGGCCTTGTTTACCGAGGCGATTAGGTCTGCAAAGCGATAGGAAATGTCCACTGTAACGCCGTCTGAATGAACGTTAACGTTCGGGAGGCCCGTTGGTAGATAGCCAGATCCTGGTGTAAGAGTTGCCGCTCCGTTGGAATAGGCCAATTTTGCTACTACGCCACCAGTAAGCCCATTGATGAGGAAATAAGAGGGCTGAAATGCTGAGGCATAGACGGAAAGAAAGTAGGGAACACCGGCAATTACAAAAGCTTTAGATGCTAAGCCAACACTTCGAACTAGAACGGCTGCGGTTCCTGACGTTCCACCCGAAGTTAGAGTGTTTGATTTAATGTAATCGGTTGGAATCGTCGCGTCATATGCGTAGGTAGCAGCGATTTCGTAAAAATAGGTCAGTACGCCACCGCTAGCGATGCAGGCCAGATTTACGGTATCGGGACTTCCCGAAGCAATCGTAGCCGTTGCAGCTAAGACGGTATTTAAGTTGGTATCTACAGCGAAGGCGTACCCGCCACCACCGGATGTATAATAGTTCACCCAAATATTTGGAATGCTGCCAGTTGAATCTACTGCCATTGATAAATAAGCTGCGCTGGTACCGCCTGTGCTCGGTCCAATAACGCTAGAGCTTAGGAGCGCGAGGGAGCGCGAAAGCACTTGAAGCCTGATGGCTCCACCGCCGTCATTTCCATTCCACGCTATATAGAGATTTCCATTAGCAACAACTGCATCAAAAGGAAGAGTGGCGGCGGGAGTATAAAGCGACGTAAGATTAGCAGCGGTATTTGCAGTAAGGGAATTGTAGTTTACGGCAATGTACTGAAGATGGTTTACGCCTGAAATCAGAGCACCAAACATTATAATAAAGTAATTCCCAAGTAGGAAAACTCTTGGTGAGTCAATAACTGCGCCACCGGTTCCAGCAATGACTGTTGCAGGGGCTATCTCTTGCCCGGTGTTGTAGTCCGTTATGATGTATTTCGGAACAGATGAAGATCCGTTGTTGTCTACATAGACAGTGCAAACCAAGTCGTTTGGCGATACGGAAGAATCGCTCTGAGTCTGATTTGTGCCACTTCTAACCAATGGAGAAACGCTAATGTCTGTTGGATTTAAAGCACCAGTATTTATCCATTTGTTGCTACCAAGAGAATATGCCGAGAGATTATTTCCGATGGCGGTCAAATTTCCATTGAGCGTAGTTAGATACTGATAGGAAGAATCGGGAAGAGCTGAGAGAAGGCCAAAGCCATTTCGCTTCTGAAGCAATCCGCCAATATCGAATATCGAGTTTTCTAGAGACAGAAATTTACCAATAGAAACCCGTTTAGGATCGGTTTTGGTATCCAATCCCTGTGCAAAGGCTATATCTACGGTCTGTTTATTTAGTGGCATGGCGAGATTTTAGTAATAGATGTAGCAAACACCGCTAGCTCCATTACCTCCACCAGAATCAGTGGTTTGGTGAGCACCGCCACCGCCTGCGCCATAAGCGGTAGAAGATGCATTATTGCCTCCACCAGCCCCGCCAGATCCAAACATAGAAGCAGCTCCACCACCGCCGTGTGCAGCATTACCTGCTCCACCAGCAAATATAGGATTATAAATTGGGGTACCACCGGGGGAATTTGCAGCGCCATTGCCACCAATTCCACCAAGACAACCGGCAGCACCACCGGCACTATCTCCACTGTTGTTGCCACCAGCGCCACCAGTACCGCCTGCAACTACAAATACAGTTCCTTCTGCACCACTAGAAACAACAGTAGTATTACCACCGTTTCCCCCAGCAGATCCGGCACCACCTGACCCACCGCTACCACCAGCACCCAATGCGCCTACAGTGACAGTGAGAGTGGCACCAGGAGTTACTGTTACCCATACAGGTGAACAAGTAGAAGACCCGCCACCACCAGCACCGAAGTTACCAGAACCGGCGCTACCGCCACCGCCGCCGCCACCACCAGCAGCAAGGATGAATACTCTGTTTACACCCGCAGGGACAACGGCTGTACCGCTAGAGGAAGAGCTATATAAAGAAGTAAATGATGTAGTAACTCCGGTAACTAAGTTACTTAATGCAATCGTATCGGCGGCTACATTTGAACCAGTGATAGTAGCGGCAGCAATATTAGAGCCAGCAACCGTAGAAGCAGCAATATTAGAACCGGTGATACCGCCAGACTGAGAAATAGAACCAAGAACGCCGGAAGTAGAAATAGTAAGAAATGAATTACTACCAGGCAAAGCGGAAGGAAGTGTAAGACTGTAGCTATTGGAAAGAGCACTCGCGGCAGCGATTGTTACACCGTTAGCACCGGCAGTAAGGTCTCTAATTACGATAGAGCCCATATCCATTGACGCTGCTGTATTGATATTCGATTGCCAAACAAATGTTCCGCCGATGGCTACGAAAGTTGCTGAAGCGGGGGATGTAAGATTAGCGATAGAGCCGTTTGTTCCCGCTACGGAACCACCATTGGTAAGGCGAACTTGGTTTCCACTTCCATCGTTATAATAGAGGTCTACGCCGGAAACATATAAGCAATCTAAATTAGGGGAACTTCCAGCGATGGGGGCGCTCTGAGCATTAAAGCGTAGTGTCTTGGCTTGGGTTAGATTGTTTCCCAAGATTGGAAGATCTGAATTGATATTGAGACCAGAAGGCGTGATTTGAACACCGGAGCCAGAAGCGTGATTGTGGCTATCGAGAACACCAAAACAAGCATCAACGTTTAAGGCATAGTCTGGGCCTGGGTCCACTCCCACTACGGGAATAGGTAAGTTCATGTTGGGGGAAAGAATTATGTTACTCATTTTAGTAGCACCAAATATTTATGGTTACGTTGGCGGTGGCTTCCAGCGTGATAGTTGAACTGTTGAAAGGCTGTGTTCTATGAATCGACGCAGATGCGTTTTGATCTACGATGAACCACCCTTGCATTTGCCTAGAAAGAAGGTGATTCACTGATTGCGGAGTATTTGCCACCAAGGAAATCCCGTTGATTTGATTTCCCTGAAGCACGGGAATAGACAAAATGGGATTAAGTGCAGCAGCCCATTTTGGATTTGCTAAGGACCAAGGGAGGTTGGAAGAAAGATTTACCAAGAGTTGCCTCCCGTCCCGTTCTCGCCGTCACCCCAAGAGAAGTTTCTATACTTCGCGTCGCTGACTGTCTGAGGCTCCCCAAGATTTCTATTCTTAGCCATCTCATCGAGGCGCTTATCCATTTCCATTTTCTGGGCAGCGAAAATAGAAACGTCAGATTCTTCTTTGGCTAACATTTTTATACAAACGTCTGCGACGATGTATTCTTCCCAGCCCGCGATACCGTCGAGAGTGTCGGTTTGATTAATGAGCTGATTTGGGCGGGGTGCATACCAAATGCGGATTGTTTGACCGCCTTGAGTCTGAGGAACAATCATTAGATTGTCACCATTCAAGCGGTAACGAAGGTTCGTAATGCCGTACATTGTGTACTGATTTGGATAGTTGAAGAGGTTCTTTTGAATCAGGTTGAACTGCTTCAAAGTAACGTAGCTGTTTGGATCTTGAGGATTCAGCGCAACTTCGCAGAGCAGAAGCTTGTAGAAATCTACAGGAAGAGGATAAAGCTGCTGATTCTGTCCGGTGGTATAGGTATAGGGAGTTGCGACGTAGTAGTCGTCTCCATAGGCTTGAACGATTTTGTCGTAAAGTGCCTTGTAGCTCTGAGAGACCATAGAGGTCATCTCTTGAAGAGTGTAGAAAGGGCTGTTCTCTTTATTGCTACGCTGCCTGCACTCTAGAATAACGTTTCCAACGGTGGTTTCTCCGGGATTGAGAGAAAGGGCTTGAAGCGTCTGAGTGGGGTTACTTGAGAACGTGCCGTTTCCGGCTTGAACATAGTAATAATAAATCGCGTCTACAGTGCCGGTGGTGTCGCTGTACTGAAGTTGGGTTGTAGTTCCAAGCTCGGCGAACGTTACGCCGTCTGAAGATCGGCTAACGTAATAGAGAGTGGCTAAAGGCGCGGCATTCCAAGTAAGCTGTACTAGGTTTTCGGCAGACATTACCTGAAAATTGGGCGGAGTAATCACAGCGCCGATTGAAGGAATGGACAAAGAACACCTCAAAAAATGGGTCCGCAGCTCCCACGTTCGTAACGTCTGCGTCTCAACTGGTTACGCCAGCAAGCCTTAGCTAGGGCTTAAGCAGAAAAAGTTTAGGACTCTGAATCAGGTTGTTCTGGAACTTCTGGTTCAGTGTCATCACTCTTTTGAGAGTGCATCGCATGTAGGTCATAGAAGTTAGCCATTGCTTCCATGAGCTTCTGCGGGGATTTCTCATGCATGGCTGAGAGAATGTCTTGAGCGGCAGCATGACGGCCGTCTGGCATTCCGTCTTCATCTTGAGCCGCTTCAGTAGCCATAGGAGCAGAAGACACAGACCCATCCTTGGGGTGCCTTTTGCTCATAATGGTTTGCATGGCTTTCTTTTTGTCGAAAATAATCATTAGACGCCCTGGGCGCTGTTATTCATGTAGAAGTTAAGACCAATCACGGTGTTGTTAGCTGGAGCAGTAAGAACGCCATCGGCATAGCAAGCTAGGATGAGTTGCATTCCATTTCCGGCACCGGTAACAATCGCGCCGTTGCTGTTCATTAGATTTGCATCTCCAACTACTTCGATATGGTCAATGCCTGAACTAGCAGTTGCAAATACGGTTCCGCCGCCCGCAACGGAAGTTGCAGCGGCTACGAAGGATACATCTACAGCGGGAGTGATATTGGCTTGAAGGCCAGCCGTTTGCCATTGGGCAAGAGTGGAGCTACTAAGGGCAGCAATCGTGTACACCTGACCAACTGTAAGGCCGGAACTAATGGCGCTTCCACTGGGAGGAGAAACGAAGCCGCTGTAGCCACCTAGGTATTTGTTGTAGTTGTCTTGAAGGTTGACCACGATGTAGCCAGCGGCGGGGTTAGGATTTCCTGCGGCTGGGCTGGCGCTGGTGTGCATATACACGCTAGCAACTCGACCGCCCTTATCAAGGCTACGAATTCCATCACCATTACCGTTGGTGCTATCTACAATAAAATTGCAGTCAAGTACGGTGGCTTTGTTGTGTGGGTTGTAGGTAAATTGGATATCGCGTCTATTAGACATTTATTATTTCCTTTTCAAATGACCTAGGCTGTAAGGCGAAGGTGGGTAGAATTAGGCTTAAGCGATGCCCCCAAGGCTCAAGCCAGGTAGCTTAGCTACCTATAAGGGTGGGAAAATGCCCCGGTGATGAGGGCTGTTATTTTGTGTAATGAAGAAAAAGAAAGGCCCGCCAGTTATTAAGTGGCAGGCCATCAATTAGCTGAAGTGCTTTATATCGTTAGATATTAAAACTCTTGGAGCTGAACTTTAATAACGCCGTTGTGACCAGGCTTATTAGTATATAGGTTACCATACATACCAACTCGAAGTTCAGCAGCGTCCACGCCAGGAACACGTAGAATTTCAATTTCATCCATGTACTTAAGGATATGGGGAGCGGGATTCTGGCTTCTGAGGCACCATGAGGCCATTTCTAGGCAATAGATAACGCCATCTGGGCAATTTCTATCGGGGAAGATGCTCATTACGGTGTTAGCGCCATTGACTTGTACGCCACGGAAACCAATTTCACCGATTTTCTGGTCGATGTACTGAACCTTGCTACCAAGTGAGGTAATAAGAGCAGTATAGGTTGCGTAGGAGCAAACGCCGGTATCAACGCGACCGCCGTTAAGGGCGATACGGCCAGTACCTTGCAATAGGGCTTCCTCTAGTGAGAGGCTAGAACCATCAAAAAACACCCCTGAGAGGCGCTGTGTATCGAGGCTGCGATTGACCCCAAAAAATGCGTCTCCAGAACCAGGAGCAGCCATGGGGAGCCACGCCGCGAGACCAGCAATCTTTAGAAGACTGTTGGTGGTTGTAGAACCATTAGGTTGGAAGTTGTTGTTAGTTGCGTTTGGAAGGTCACCCTGAACGGCAAGGTAATAGTTAGCTGGCCAGTCAGAGGCAATGTTGGTGGAACAATTCACGTTCATAGTACCAGCAGAGCGGTTGACCGCTGTAACGGTAGCAACGTCAGTGGGAGCAGTGCCAGAACCATCGGCGTTCTGAACCGCTACTAGAACTTGATTACCTTCAAACTGTACGGCATCGTCTGGGTTAGCTAGCGTAATTAGGTAGTTATTACCTGATACGTTAGAAACGGAGGCGATTTGACCAATTGTACCGGCTCCGTTACGGAAAATGGCGCTGGCGATACGGTTAGTTTCGTTTTGGAAAGCGGCATCAATCATTAATTCCGCGCCGTCAATGAAAGCTCCGGGATCTGTTTGAGCAGCGGCTAGAAGCTGACCGTCAATGCTAGCTAGAGAGAAGTCAGCAACGCGAGTTACTAAGAATTCTGCAACTAGAGGGCTTGACTGGTTGTTATAGGCGTTAGCGAAAGTAGCTGAAGAGCCCTGGGTAAGACCATAAACCACTGGTACGGGGTAGTATTTACCGGGAAACTTCTCTTCCTTCTTAAGCATGGCAAGAAGGGGGTTATCTTTATAAGTAAGCCATTGTACTTTTTGTTCGTCGTATAATTCCTTAAGAATTCCAGCGACGTTTTGCTGGGTGAAACCTGCTGACATTTAATTACCTCAATAGTGGGACGTATCCCGATAGTTAGTTTTTTGGAGTTACTAAGCTGTTATTGAGGTGACCTTGAATGTCTGAAAGGTCGTATTGTCTAGAACGACAATACAGCTACATACGTGTGTGAAAGTGCCCTTTAGCCGAAGAACTTCTTAACAAGGCGTGATTTCTTTTGGTCTGGAGTTTCGTTTCTTGGCACAGTTGTAGTTGATGCAACGCTAGCGGCGGTTTTATTAGAGAGCGTCTTGGATGCTGGGCGGGGTGATACTTCCGGCTTTAGTGGCTCTGAATTGGAAATGGCTTCTTTTGCGGCAGCTACGGCTTCTGATGGCCTAAGCTTTTTTAGATTGCTCATGCTCTTATAGGTATCCTCATAGTATTGCTCTACAAGGTCAGCGGCTTCTTGAACTGAAATAAGCTCTTTAGAGTCTTCCAATACGGACGCTACTGTTTCGTAGATTAGTTCTTCAGCTAGTGACCCGTTGTAATTGCAAAGCTCATACTTTTCGGGGCTAGCGGAAATTGTTTTGGTAATGTCATTTCTGAATTGGGAAATGGTGTCAGAGTTTCGCTTCTCTTGAGCTTCTCGCTGCTGCTTGGTTTGCTCATCCCGGAACTTTTGAATTTCGTTCTGTGCTGCTTTGGCAGCCTTTTCCTCGGGGGTGGAGTTGTCTTCCTGCTGGGCAAACATTTCGATAATGTCATTGTCGGTAAATCCAGCAAGCTTGAGCGCCCCTAGCTTGTCTTTAGACTTAAGCTCTTCAAAGTCTTGTAGCTTTTTGTGAACTGACTTTAGTTTCTCTAGCTCTTCAGCATGGGCTTTTTGCTGCGACTTAAAGGCTTCCCGCTCTTTCGTTAACGCGGCTTCCTTTTTGGCTAAGTGGGCGAAACGGGTTGAATCAATTTCGGGAGTCTTTACTTGATCTGTGTTTGCAGACTGTAAGCCTGGTTCACCACCGGCAGTAGAAGTTGCGGCAGGAGCATTTGAAGTTGCAGGAATGGAAGTTTGAAGCATCGCTAATGCTGTTGAATTGGACATTGGTTTATTTCCTTATGCGGATACGGGTTGATTATTTGTGTTCTGAACCATGGGACTAGTGGGCGTAGGTGCCGGATTAGCCATAGGAGTTACAGTCGCTTGAGCCTGAGCTTGCATCTGCGCTTGTTGATTAACCGCGTCTTGAGCTATCTGCGCTTGAAGGTCATCAATCTGTGATTTGAATCGGCGTAATAGCGCCATCTTTTCGTCTGGGGCGCTATTAAGATAGGCGTAGTTGTAATAGCTAAGGTAAAGCTGCTGAGCTAATGCAAGGTCAAACTGTGGTTCTGGAGATACATAAACATCATTGTCTAGCATATCTTCAAAAAGCTTATGTAGTAGGTCTTCAGCCGCGTTAGCTAGTTTGTCTGACATTTCTACGTCTGGCATAGACATTAGGCGTCTCCCGGCACGCGGGGAAATGAGACCAGCAGCCATGTACTCTTGAATGGTTTCTAGCTTTCCTGCGGGTTCATCTGGGAGTGAGCTAGTGGGGAACGCTTTTAGAATGTATTCGTCTTCATCAAGCTTAATATCCGCCCAATCAATCGTTTCAATAAACTTGGTGGTGGGGAATACGGTCTTGAAAGACTTCTTACGTGAGTAAATATCTTTAGCTACCTCAATCATTTGACGGGCAACTTCCAGATAGAAAGCTTCCATCTCTTGACCGATAAAGAGGAAGCGGTCATCCCCGATCTGGTCATAGGTACGCATAGCGGCACCCGACTTGACGCCAAGAGGAGTAAGGCTAGAGGCAGAAAGCTGGCTTACTCCTTCTTGCTGGTATCCTTTAGCTATTAGGTTATCTACATAGGGATAGATATCCTGCTGAATCATGGGCGGGGTAATGTACTGAGGGGGCGTATTAGTGTAGGTAATAATAGTGCCGACATCGTTATTAAGATGCTGAGAGACCACGCGCGAACCGTTCTCTACTAGCACCTTGAATGAGCCACCCATCCACATAGAACGTTGGATGAGAATCATTAGGCGGTTGATTTCTTGTTGAAGGTTTTGGAGACGTTCGCAGGCACCTTGACCCCAGAAGCCCAAGAGGCGTTTGGAGTAGTGGAAGAAAACGAAGGGAAAGTAATTCTTAGTCCACTCTTCTTTAAAGACGACACAATCCCCAACGCAGATAGCGTGTAAGCCGTCTTCGGAGTCTTTGCTGGAGCGAAGGTGCCAGGACTCAGTGACTACGATTAGGTCAGCCGCAGTTCCAGCGCCGCCTAAGTCTACGAAAGCGCCCGGAGTGTAGGTAGAGATAGCTTCAATTGCCTTCTCTTTGTCTTCGCCATCTTCAAGAGTTTCGGCGAAGGCAAGCATTACATCGCGGTCCACCATTTTTACACGGTGTAACTGGCGTGGGTCTCCCGTGAGGGCTTCAATCTGGTCTACGAAAAATTCATGCGGAAGGGCTCTTTCAACCTTAATGGAGTCTTCATCTTCAAAAACATGAACAATGCCGGTTCCCCACACGCCGCCGTCGCGGAATGCGTCTACGCCCTTCTTATGAACGTCCTGGTCATAGAACATTCCCTCTGTGAACTTAGAGAGCTGTTCCGCTTTACGTTGCATCCCCCATACGCCACCCGAGGTAATGAATGTAGGAATGATTTTGTTCTTAGCTATCTTGCTAACAAGCGTGTCGATTACAGAAGAGCACAGGTTATAGCTGATACGGTTGGATTGAGAGTTTGCTGAAGCACTAGCGGTTCTAGAGAGTGCAGGCCCAATAAAATTAAAGGCGCTTGAATTTCCGTAGAGGCGAGTTGAAGCAGTGATTTGCTCTATGCGTGTGGGTGAATGGGTCTGAATAAACTTAATGGTCCCTAGGATTTCCTGGGCCATGTTTCTATCAGCTTTCCACCAGTAGAATTTGCCAACCTCTTGCTGGTCTTTCTTACCTTCCTGTTTGGAAATTACTTTTCCAGTGGCATCCGTTACCACTTTATCCATTTTGGATACGTCGATTGTAGACATTGATTACTCCTGTAGGGCTTTCGCTTGTTTCATTGCTTCTTTCTTTTCTTGAAGCTCTTGGTAATAGGGGGTGGACCAATAGAGAATTTCTTCGTCTGTTAGTTCATCTAGGACTGATAAAGGGGAAACGATTTCTTCCGGCTTTAGATCGGCGGGGGGCGGCTCAGTTGCTTTAACCGGCTCTGCCACTGGCTGTTTAGAAGTGCTGTTAAGTTCTAGGCCATCAATCTTTAAGTTGGTAAAGCCAAGCTCCTTAGCCTGGGTCATTACTTGAATAATTTCTAAAGCGGTCAGTGACATTAACTGTTCCTTTTTTTGTTGAGGTAATAAGAGAGCGGGCTTTGATCTTGGAAAGGGTCCATATCTAGAAGTGCTAAACTATCGGCTTCAGCCTCATCTGCTTTTTGCCTCTCTATTTGGTGTTCAAGTGCCTCTTCCATGAGCTTCTGAGAGTGCGCAGCCCAGTCAGAGCGGAGGTCTACCTTTGGAGTTTCGGGAGTTGAGAGCCAATGAAGGGCTTCTCTAAAGCCGTAAAGAACGGCATCACAAATGTCTGAGTGGGGTTCCGACTTCATTACGCGGCGGTCAGAGGTGGACTTATCCAAATCCCATTCAACTATTAGGGCGTCTTGAGCAAAGCGGGAAGTGGACTTAGCTTTAAAGCGTCCATTACGAAGAGCATCGTTAGTAAGTGCAATGAACTCAGCTTTACGGGTCTTCTCGGCGGCTACGATGGGAAGGGCAAAGCGTTTGCGTAGCTCTTCAGCCACCTTTGCACCCAATCCCCCTGTATCCATTACAACTTTAAGAGGGTTATAACGCTTTACTAGCTTCTCAATCTGGGTTGCTAGTGTGCTGATATCCTGTTCAGCATTAACTAGCTCTTCAATTAGGTAGCAATCGGATGAGTGTTTATTCCAACCAATAACTGCAATGGCGTCTGCATCGTGCAAACCAATGTCAACGGCTATTACGAAGTCATGTAGCGGTGGTAAATCGTAATAATTGTTTCTAGTGGCGTTGTACTTAAAGACAAGGCTGTCTGAATCAAGCACCCATCTTCCAAAACATTCCCTTTGGATTGATGCATCTGTAATGGGAACGCCTTTACGCTGGCAGTCCTGCTGGATTAGCTCATCTACGGTTAGCCCGGACTTCTTTTGTATCCATGGGTTTTGATGGAGAGTCCAAGCATGATGAGCCCAACTGGGACTTTGGCTTGCCTCATAGAAGTATCCAGCCGGTACAGGGCCAGGGGTTCCAATCATGCGGCATCTACCGTTCAAGTCGTAAAGACGCTTGACGATAATGTCTTCCACTAGCTCTTTGATATGGCTGCGGAATGCCTGGCTTTCGTCTAGGTAGACTACGGCTACGTTGGATAAGCCTCTGACCTTCTCAATCTCGTTAGCGTCGTTAGCGCCAAAGCAATATATAATGCTGCCGTTTCCAAACTTAAGGGATAGATCCGATAGGTTTGGCTGAGCATCTAATCCGTAGTCACTTACTATCTCTAGAAGAGTTGGCCAGATAATGCGTTTAGCTGAAGACCTGGCTAGGGTTATATATAGCCCTACAGTCTTTGGATTGCTAATTGCTGTGTTTATTAAATCAGCAGCACAGGCTACAGACTTACCAGCCCTTACGGAACAGACGGCAGTAGCAAACCTGGCTGGGTCATTAATAAAGTCAAGCTGCTCTTTAAATAGAAACTCTTCTAATATAAAGGGTTTGTAGTTAGCTCTGGGAGCCAACCTCTCTGCTAGGATTGTTTCTAGTACTTCTTTCTTGTTAATCATTAAAACGTTGCGGTGAACACGGTAACCGGGTAAAATGTTAGGTACTGGAGGCTTCTATGGCAGGCTGTAGGTCACTTACTAAACAAGAGCAGGACTCTGTAGTTAATAAGCTGTCTAATCAACGGGATAAGACCCTCTTTATCTTGGGTCTCTACTGCGGCTTTAGAATCAGTGAGCTGCTCAGCCTGCGCCTTAAAGACGTTTGGGCTGATGGCGGGGTGCTGTCACGCATTAGGCTGGAGAGGCGCTTTACCAAGGGTAAGACTCAATCCAGGGACGTTGTGCTACACCCGGTAGCTCAAGAGGCTATCCAAGGGCTTGTACTTCTACTCAGAAACGAACCGGACTCCTTTCTGTTCCAATCGAGGAACCACGGTAAGGCACTGTCTCG
>Ga0302188_10002013_pt1 | contig 15155 bp, 13 predicted proteins | sample II_Bog_E2_1_FD_198783 | JGI IMG/M metagenome (GOLD analysis project Ga0302188, IMG submission 198783) | Peat permafrost microbial communities from Stordalen Mire near Abisko, Sweden - II_Bog_E2_1 | ecosystem: Environmental > Terrestrial > Soil > Wetlands > Peat | place: Sweden: Abisko...
CCCAACCCCAACCCCAACCCCAACCCCAACCCCAACCCCAACCCCAACCCCGTTATTTTAAATGCAAATATACTAGCAATCAATTAATACTGTAGTGATAATAAATAAATGATGGGCTATGTTTGAAGTAAAGATTAATATTTACATTCATGTTTTGTATTTTTACTGAATTTTTCATATTTCTTCCAGTAATTGGTATTTGATAATTTTGAGACTCATTCAATCCTGATAAAGCATTATGTGAATGCAGAAACTGATTAATTCACCAATCATTCATGATGTCGACCTTATCATCTTTATCATATTGTCATCAAGACTATGCTGATCACCCCTCAATAAAATACACACGCAATAACATCTTTCGACAGCCTAATACCCGTTCATTTATATTTCTGAGTAAATTCTTCGAGTTGTATAATTCAAAAATCGAAAACGTTTCTAACGACCTTTTTAAAGATCATAACAAATAAATTTTTCAATAAAAGATATTAAAAGATAATGATTATTGATCTTCCCAGTGTTTGCGGTGATTGGATATTTGATTTTGCGATGAATGTCGAACAGAGTTTATAAATAATGCGTCATATTATTGAATTCTGATTTACTGGTGATTATAAATCTATTACGCGTATTATATCGATCCTCAATCGAATATGGTATTAAAATTATTACTTATGATCACCCATTATCGGTTTGCCCTCTCTTTCGAACATTCAAATGCGTATGTTCTCAAGGAGAGTCTTCCTTGCAGTGTTTATAACTCAAACTCAGCTATTTTGTCAATTGCTGCTTTTCTTATCGAATATTTTCCACATATCGTATGCTCCTCACGTAATACTTTTACTGAATTGACCCTCGTCCCGGGATCTGAGTTGTCCAAACATGAGCAGATCGAAAATCACCCCAACTACGGAAATTGGAGCATATATCTCAACAATTGCGTATACTCCAAGCATGCTGCAAATGTCAACAGCACCCTTTATATTGAAATTCCCCTTAGTGAAGTGAATCTCTAAAACTTTCTACAAGGAAAGTTCAATCTCTTTGAAGAAAGAAAAATTCCAGAAACCACACATTCTAATCAATAACGACTTAAGATTTTGTTTGATCTACCGAATATCAAAAAAAGCAAAGCTAAGGTCGGTGTTTTTGCCAATTCCCCTACCGATATCTTCAAATTCAAGTATATTGACTCAGCCCATCTGCTGGGTACTCTTTACAACAATGAAGACTGGCATTATTTTGAGATCACTAACTAGGAACTGGACCATATCCCCTCAGTTGATGAACTCATGACTTTTGATTGCATCATTCTTCCTGGAAGTCCTCTCTCAGTGACAGATCACCATCCTAAAATAGCATAGGCAATGGTTCGACTTTTCTCTGCATATTCACAATCAGATAAGCTTAAGATTATAGGAATATGTTTCGGTCATCAACTGATTTCTCATCACTTCAAAGCCAAAGTGTAAAAAAGACACAAGTGCCACTACATATAGAAAGTAAATTTAATGCCAGAAGTTGTTAAAAAATTTAGTTTCCTCAAACCTTTAGAAAAGGGAGGATTGAATAATGTGCATATCAGTCAGAATCATGAAGATCATGTTATTTAAGTCCCCAATGGCTTTCATTTACTTGGTAGCAGTCAAAGTTGTGATATAGAAAGTTTAGTGTCTCATAATGGCAGGATTTTAACTATGCAATTCCATCCCTAGTTTTTTAGTAACAACTACTTACGAAAACTGATGAAATCGCAGCTTTAAAATTAGAAAGGGTCATATCCAGCACAATCTTCTTAAATCTTGAATGCTCTAGAGGTGGAAAAGCTTAGAAGTTTGCACTATAGAGATGCCCAGCTCATGCGCAAGTGCATGACGCTGTTCATCCAAGAGTGATTTCAACTATTTTTATTATTGTGGATAGTTTAATATCAATTGATTGTAATGATGAATATTAATTGCTCAAGATAGAATACAATTATTTATAATAAAATCTTGTAGATTATAATATTTTATCAAATGAATGATGAATCAATGTGTAATGTCATGATCACTCTTGAAGAGCTCGAAGATTTAAAGAAGCAGGTCAGTGATAGAACCGGCATTATCTATAAGCTAAATCAGCAGATAGAGGTTTTATAGAAAAAGTAGGAGGAATTTACTAAATTAAAAGAACAAACAAGACAACTATCAAAGAGAGTAATTGCACAGGTTAAGCTTGCCTTTTAGCATCAATATCTTTAAAATGAAATAGAGGAGCTGGAGAAGAAGAAGGCTGATCAGGACAACACCATTATGAATCTAAATGGTAAAATTAAAGATCTGTAGAGTGAGGTAACAGAAAATAAATAAACTCTCAAAAACAAAAACAATGTTTATATTGCTGAAATGAAGAAAAATACCGAAAGACAAAACCTTATTTTGAATTTAAGAGGTCAGCTGAAGGTGTTGGAAAATGAGGTAAATTAAACCAATAAAATTATCACAAACAAAGAAAAGATAACCCTCGCTGTATTGTAATAAAACACCCAAAAAAACGGCATTATTGAAAATTTACAAGGCTAAATTCAATAACTGAAGAATGAAATTGATTAGAATAGATAAATGATGAAAGACAAAGAAGCCATACGTTTAGCTGAAGTTCAAGAAAACAATAACAAGGGAAATGTGATTGCAACTTTAAAAGATTAAATTGAAGAATTGAAAAAGGAGGTTAATCAAAAAAATGCAATAATCAATGATAAAGACAGTCGATATTTATCTGAAATTTAAGAGAAAGACTAAGCTGTGACGACCCTCAGGCAAGAATTCAACATCATAAAAATGAAAGTTGACTAATTAAATAAATAAAAAATCAATCTGTTAAATCAATTAAAAGAGAAGACTGCATATGCCCTCGAAGTGGAATAATCCTTGAAAACACAAGTTCAAATGATTGACTAAATAACTGAAAGAGAAAGAGTATAAATATTTGGGATGAATGAAACCTTAAAATCTAAAAATGAAGCCATCCAAAAAGCATTAAAATCATATTCATCTCTAAAGGATCGTTATAAAGATTTAAATGTAAGATATGAGACCATCAAGGAATAAAGGCAAAATCTAATCACTGAAAATATTGATTTCTCCAATAAATACAACGAGATGTTGACTTAGTATAATTAATTCATGATGGCGAGAGAACAATCACGTTTGAAATCCTGATATATATTAACCACATAACCGCATATTCCTTAGAAATTATATACGCTTGCATTAATTGAAAGGTTGTCGAGCAAGGTCAGCTTGCTAATAGACTCAGTTAATCACAATCTTAATGGATATTAGAAATACTCTACTTTGGCAGATTTTATTACTACTAATACTATTTTAGAAATTATAAAGAATGCCTATCATGTGATTACAGTCGATCAATCATTTTGTTTCGCGAGAAGATAAACGCTCCTTGCTTTTGCTTTTCATGACCTTACAAGCGCAACAGTGACGACCGCATCCTTTTGACTCCACATGCTTGAAATGTATCTAAAAAGATTGATTATTTGGTTTATTATTAATAGTTTTTGATGCAGAGGCTGTCACTCTTTTATTTTTCACGTCTTTACTTCTTGATTTTTACAATCTGGATAGAATTATAATTACCTTTTTGTTTGCCCACTTTTAATCGTATCTTATTTTAACTACTCCCCATTTATCCTTTCCCCGTTAAACCACATTCCGCTTTAAATTAATTTTTCATGGAAGAAGAGTTGTCCTTCTCCGCAACGTTGATCGTCAACAAAATTACCCTTATAGCAGTATCCATTAGCCCAATCATAAATACCATATCCATTTTTTTTATCAAGCATGTAGTGACCTTTATAATTCTATTAATTAGGAGGACATCCAGCCCACACACCATAACCATTTCTATAACCCTGCTTAAAATCCCCCTTATAGCTGCAGCCATCCCTCCAACTATATTATCCGTAACCTTCCGGTAGCCCATTTATAAACTATCCATTGTATTTGTCTCCGTTTGAGTAATACTCTACCCCATTTCCATGCTTTAGCCCATTCTTAAACTGCCCAAGGTAAAAATCACCTAAATAAATATTGAATTACCATTAGACTTTTAGTGTTGCCCCTATCCGTCTGGTAATCCTCCCCACCAATTTCCCGTATACTGTTCAACTGCCTGATTGGCATCCTTAGACGATGAATTATTGCTGAGACTAAACCAAAAGAAAGTGCCTCTGCCATGTTTCTTATTCTGCTGGTACTGCCCCACATAAATGTTTCCATTTGAGTATATCTATACCCCATTTCCACTCTTTTAATTTGAATCGTAAGTTCCCTCGTATATCTTTCCATCTTGATAGATGGTAATGCCTACTATGGTTGATAACCGTACCTCTGCCATGCTTTTTTTTATTACGAATTTGACCAAGAAATATTTTGTTTTCAGTTCGCACTAATTTAATTCCTTCAGATTGAAACAAATTTATAGTGGCGGCCTCTTCGCTTAGACCCTTAAAATTACTAAAAAACTGACATATTTATTGCTCATTCATTTGCCAAACTTATTCAGTCTGTTTCAATACCTGCTGCGATCTCACTCTCAATATTTCGGCATTGAGCTTCTCTTCCTTCGCCACTTGAGAAGATGAATTAAGATTATTGTCTGTTTCAGGATTTAACAGTTTCGAGGGAAGAGGTTCCCGATAATGTGGCAAGGCTTTACTCATTGCTAATAAAATTAATATAGTAGCAATATCATTGCAACAATAGAAGATGTTATTCCTTGTTATCGAAATAAATACATAATTATCGCCAAAGACATAGGCTAAAGACAGAGAAGATAAATAACTGTCAATAAAATTAATTAATGGTTTATCGAATCACTAATCAGTCTAAACTCCAATCGATGGGTGTTCTGCCTGTCTTCACCAGGTGATCATTACATTGAGAAAAACATTCTATATAAGAGAATGGGTACTAGAAGTGAGGAATCCTTGACTGGCTGAAAGTGGAGAAGGATGGGTAGTTTTGAGAATAAGGTGCTTGCTGGGGTTAACTGATTTAGCCTTTTCCTGAGCTGGTTTACCCCATAATAAAAACACTACGTCTTTGCACTGCTAATTTATGACTTGGATCACATGGTCTGTGAATTTTTGCCAACCACACTTTGCGTGAGAATTAGGCTTACTATCTTCTACTGTTAGAGAGGCATTAAGAAGAAATACTCCCTGATTTGCCCATTTTGTTAAGTCGCCATGCTTAGGCACTTTGAAGATAATTTCATTGTTTGTTGACAAATTTTTGTAGATATTTTTTAGTGAGGGTGGTGGAGGAACAGGTTTGAGTACACTAAAGCACAATCCATGAGCTTGTCCTGGCTGATGATAAGGATCTTGGCCAACAATTACCACTTTAATGGCTGTGATGGGAGTAGTATGAAAAGCGTTAAAAATGTTCTCCTTCTTAGGGTAGATCTGCATACCTTGAAATTTACCTTCTTGCCTGATTCGTACTCTCCCTTAACAAATTTATAGATGTCCTGAAACGTTTTACTTTCAACAAACTTGCCAAGTGGCTTCTACCAGCTTTAGAGTGCATGCTTGAACTAGTCAAAAGTCAGAAATACTTCCATCAAAATATCTAAAATATATATCTTTCCGATAAAGGGCGCTATTTCATTTGTTGTTATATGTAGGTCGGATAATTAGCACAGCTTCAACTCAAACGACAGGAGCTGCGGAAACGAAGGGATAAAATGATAGAAGGGGAGTATAAACGGAGGCAAAAGGCACGAGTTAATCTGGACCAGTCTGCTGTAAAAAAAGGATATATCGAAAAAACAAAAATGATTGCCAAAAAGGAGTTTTAAACTAAGGTGGAAAAAGCCAGGAAGATCCCCATTTAACTTCAGTAAAACGTCAACGTCAATACCTTTTTAAAGCACAGCAATAGCTATTAAAAAATACTTGCACGAACACAGAGTCGAATCATTTTTGATGAAAAACTACTCAAGGAGGGATTAGCAGCAATAAATTCCTATGGAGTGACTCACTACTAAAAAACTATCAGTTTTACTCTTTAGTTTGAGAAATAAATTGCGTGCTAGCCACGTCCTTTCCTTATGTACTCTTGTATGCATTAAGTAATGCTCCCTTTCCTCAACCTTATACTCAAGGCTTAATTATACTTCCCGAAATAAAGGAGAAAGATAATGAATATCAGTTTTAGAAAATTTCAAGCATGAATCTGTCTGTCATGACTTTTAGTGAGTTTCGTCACAAATGCAATAACGATAAAGCATTCACAAAACAGTTGTTTGGACAGACTATTAAATGTTTTGTGAAATTTGAGCTTTTCAAGAACAATAAATATCTTTAAAAATTGCTTCGGAAAGGTATACCAGTGTTTCCTATTGATACCAAAAAGATTCCCTTTGCTCTGCAGTAAACCGTTACAAGTTATCAATAGTACATTGAGTATGTGGCGAAACACTACGTGGCAGTCGTTAAATCCGGAAGGCAACAGTAAATACGTTATAAAATAGAATATTTCGATTGAATGGAGGAGACTTAAATAAACTATTCAGTAATACAAAGACAGTCACCCATGAGTTAAGCGCCAAATTATTTTAAAGAAGCAAAACTAAGCAAAACAAACTGTTGCGCATTTCGATTAAGACTGCCTCATCAATATCTTATTAGATATATAACGCAGGCGAGCCTAGTTCTTGATTTAGATGACTCGATCTATTGAAAAAGAAAAGATATTCAGGCTATAGAAATATCTTTTCCTGATTTAACTATCATTATCAAAAGTAAAGTTGACTATTGATGGATTTATCTTGAGACGATATTAATCGATTTGGATATTTCTATATTCCATCAATTAGTGCAAATGCCACCATTTAAGTCATCACCATTGATTTACAATACCGAACCAATGAATTATGACTTAACTCATTCATAAACAACTCATGGAGGACGCAGGAGGAGGATTAATTTAAAGTGGAAAGTGAGTTGAGTCAAGTAATACCTTTCTAACAACCGATGTATATTCAGGTTTCAGAAAGAAGATGAGTTTGAAAAGATGAGAAATAGCTAAAAACATCCAAATCAACCAGACTATCGCAATAAAACAAAAGAAACTACTTCAACATCAAGTGATATTCAATAAACTGAAAAAGTTCCATGAACTATGACACTGTTCTAGCTTGATGTTTTGAACTTAAAAATCATAAATTCAAAAAGTAATTAATTTCATCAATCAGAATTTTGTTAATTTTGTTTATATTATGGTGAATTTTTGCCATTTTAAAACTTTAAATGACTTGCTTTCCATTTTTAGTTTAATGAAGCATGACGACCTCCAAATACCTTATATGTCCTCTATGGCCTCTCAGTCTGTTACTAATTAGAATTTTTTAAAATAATTATCCCCCTAAATATGATAAATAGCTGGTGATGAGGCGAGTACTCTTTTTTATTGTGTCGCATTAATAAGCCCTATAATTATCAGCAACATGAAGGGTTGATGATAAAATTAGTAATTTTACATTTGCCAAATAACATATTACCTTTTGAATATTAAACAGTAAATTTAAGAGCTATTCTGCTGATATTAATCACCCTGGAGCAAGATGGGACCATTAACATATTGAAACAACTTCAAATCGACGTTGGTCGGGAAAAATGCTTTCATTTTAGCTATTTGACGTTTCGATTATAATTTAAGAATAATCTATCCTAATACTGCCACCATGAGTCTTTTTCTCTTACCAGAACGTTAAGCTCTAGCCTGCATGTAAAAATTCATCAATCCTCCTCACAAAAATCAATCTTTTTTAGTCAATCAAAGCAGTCTTTAGCAGGAGGAGTAAAAAATTAAGAGTTAATTGAAAAAGCATAAAAATCTAACTTTAGTGTCTATTTCTTCTTCTGCAACGTACAAACAGTACTCTTTGTTGCTATCGCAAATCTGCAATAAATTTAAAGGTGTTTTGGAGCTAAAACTCTCTAAAACTACAGAAGAACTTAGTATTAAGTTGGATATACTGACACTTGACGACTACTACTATAAAATAAACAACAGATACGAAATTATACAGGTCTGCAGGAACATATGCCATCGCAGTAACCACTTCCAGAACACTCCCCTTCCCATTCGTGTTGCGATTAACATGATCACCGGACAAATCACAATGCGACTTCCCTTTTTCAACATGTTCGGAGAAACCATCTTCTCTGGTCTTTCAGGTCGATCAACCCAAAATAAATTGCTTCTTGTTTTCTCTACATTTATATGCAACTATATTCCTATCTTGGAAAGTGAACTTTCAAACATTGTTAGGGAAGAAAAGAATGCCTTTGAAAGTAAGGCTGTCGATAATATTCACAGGTATAGTGATATGCTAATGGTGAGTAGTCATATTAGCGAACGACTAATTTAAACATAACAATAAGCACGTGAAAGAGATAAGGGAAGGAAACTGTCTGTTGAAAAAATTGTGAAGAACAAAGTTAAAGTAGAACCAACACTGATGAAGAATTCAACTTTGATGGGCTGCTATCAGGAACAGATTTTTTATTAGAAAGATTACAATCTATCTGCAGAGGAACTGAGATTTATGCGATCTATGATTTCTATGCCAGTTATGCCGAAGAATAAAAATCCATACTAAAGCTCAACGATCCTAAATTAAATTTTTGTGCATTAAAGTGGGGAACACGAGATGAATAAGATCAGTTAGGGTGGTTTTGCCACTATATTTCTGACAAAAATAAAGTATTGGTATATAAGCAATTCTGATGGATATCAACTGGTGAATAGCAGCAGACAGAACGTTGGACGATCATCAAAGAATTTGATTCAGAAATGTGTGGTCGTGAAGAAGGAGTAGTAGTATGAAGTGGGAAAGAAAAAATGGCACAGTCGCAATGAACATGAAATGAAGATTTTAGAACAGATACAGAACGGAAACTCAGTCTTCTTGCCGAAGTACTATATTCCAATCAATAAGCCTAGTCCATTTGGATAGGAGACCATTATTATGGACTATATTCCCTTTCGCAACCTCAACGAATTTCAAAAGAGTAGTCGCCCCTCTCTCTCTCTTCTTACTAAACTTTATATTATGTTTTCAACTGTGCAGGCCGTGCGCTATCTGCGGGATTATTAGATCGTGCACCTGGACTTGAAGCCAAATAATATCATGATTTTCTGTAACATGCTCGTTAAGCTGATAGATTTTGGAGAAAGCTACCATCCAGAAGTGTGCAAGGGACGTATCTATTTATTTATGCAGGTCATCATCCCGGTTTTACAATCCCTTACAGCTGCCCTGAGATGTTCAGTGATGATACAGGGCATTTTACCAACAAAAGTGATGTCTTTTCGATGGGCGTCATTTTTTATGAACTGCTCTATGGCCGCTATCCCTTTGATATCAACAAAAATACAACCCTCATCGATGAAGGCATGCAACACTACCTCTCCTTTTGGCTATTCACCCCTGAGTAATTTTAGAACTACGGTGATGTCACAGTTTTAAGGATCCTTAATGGCCTTATTTCCAAATGCATGGCGCAGCAGCCTGAATAAAGGCCCGAATTGGATTGGATTGCTCTTATAATCCGCCAATGCCTGTAAATAATTAACTGATTAATTTCTACTAATCTTAAGCAAGGCATCTCAAGCAATTAACAATATTAGAATTATCTATTATATGGAAAAGTTATAAAATGCCCCAAGAAGTAGATATCATGGGTTGCGAAAGATTAGGTATCGTCTATGTTCATATTCGAAGGTCAAGGACATGGCTTAGAACTTTGAGTTTGGTACTAGTGCGGGGGTGTAGTGGATGTTATAGGTCTTTTGGTCGGCTGGGCAAATCACTACCGTCCATATACCTCCCAACAATGCTTATAGCTGCATCTTAATCCCCTTAGAGGCCTCGTATTGATTGTCTCCGTATGCTTTGTTCGAGTTTTATATTATTGCTAGCAAGGAATCCTCAATATAGACTGGAATCTTGGGCCAATCAATGGGATTTATCTTAAGGGCTGCGAGTTTGTGAGAGATGTTTGATGCTTCCATAATTGATCAATCAGAATATATTACAAATATTAGCGTAAAAATTAATATATAATGTAACTTCAGGTAACTTTAGATAACTTAATTCTTAAAGAAAAATTCATATTTATATTCTGTAGATATTCTAAATTTTACAGTAAGAGCTCTTAAGAATAATTTTACTATCTTTGACTAGCAACATAATTTTATGGATCATTATCGAAAGTATTTTATAATTCATATTAGCAAAATGAAAGAATCACACCCTATCAATCTTGACAAATTAAAAGAACTCATCCATTGTGGACTTTAAGTTATTACTGTTGATAAAAATGCCTCTCAGGCTGTGTTGGTCATTGGAGATACAGGGGTAGGCAAAAGTACTATCATGTCCTTTCTCAATAGTGGTAGTTTGGTTGTTCGCTGCTAGGGTCTAAAACCCACTCTTGACAATTCAGGCGCTTCCAACATTAAAATTGGGCATGAGAAATATTCCTAAACCTCTGTGCCCACAAAAGTGATCATTGAGGATATGGCCTTCTATGACTGTCCTGGGTTCAAAGATAACAAGGGTTAATAATATTAAATTTCTAACTCTTTCTTTGTACAACGACTGTTGGACATCTACCATCACGTAAAGCTAGTTCTAATTATTGACTAAAGTCACATCAGTGAAGCAAGAGCTGATAAACTTCCCAAATTGATAAAAAATCTTCATAAGAGTTTCACAACGTTTGAAGATATCAAGGATGGCGTTTGCATTATCATAAATCGAGCAGCATCGGATCATACTGTTAACGATTATCATAAGGAAATAAAAAAGATGATTCTGCTTAAAAATGAGAATGGCTGCTTGTTCAGCGAAGAAGAAAGAATTTTCATGGAATTCTTAATGTTTAGGAAAAGAATTTTGTTGTTTAGGCAGGCGGAGAGAGGAAAAGGCGATACATTTGAGGGAGGATAAAATTAGCAGGGCATCATCAATACCATCAAAGAGATGAATTTCGTTAAGAGCAAACATATTCAGAATATACTGAGTGAAAGTGCTAAATTGGCAATAAGAGACTTCATTGACGATATTACGAGTAGCTCCAACATCAAGATATAAACCATTTGCGCAGAGATTGTCTCAATATATTCGTCACGAATAAACTCCTTAGATAAGGATGTTCATGGTATCATTGAACTGAAAGCATAAATTGTGCGATTAGCCGAGAAGATCAAGAGCAGCAAAAAGGATTAAATTCTGACTGTTCTGCAACGAGAGTTGTCTCAAGATAAAATTCAAGACTTTTAGTAGGATTTTGCTTCCATTATGTTCTTCAAAGGCATATATGACAAGACCAGCGTTTACTTTAGCAACCTCATCAATAAAATATATTCCCAGCTTTCACATTTACTCACGAAACTGGATAAATGCATAATCAGCCTACAGCGGGAGCAGGAAGAGAAGAAACTTTAGAAAGAGAAGCAGACAGAAGAAGAAAAGACTCGAATCGAAAAGAGGGAGCACGAAAAGATCGTAACTATGTAGGATTGCACCATAATGGAAGAGCTCAAGGTTATAGCCAAGAAAATATGCGCAGATCGGCAAAGCTACGTAGATCAAATCAAAACTGCTATCCAAATGATATCGACTATCCAGCAAGAGTTATGCAGTCTGCAAGCAGAAACCACTAATTTGAGCAAGTCAAGTCTATAAATTGAGACCGAATTCCAGCAAATCTAAATAACTTATTTCAGGGAGATAATAGAATGATATTATTGAATTGATCTAAATAAAAATGGGTTTGTCTAAAGTGGATGATTTCTTCCATGGTTGTTTGTATGAATTAAATCACATATAATTTATGGAAGAATACTGTTGATGTATATTACTAAATATTGTAAATTAAATTGTCAATAAAAGATTGATAATTTTTATTAGCAAATTGAATCATGGTCTCAAAGCAAAACAAACCAAGTAAGGCTAGCACTCCCTCAGGTGTAAAAAAAGCAAAAATCATCGCCAAGAAGAACAGCAATCATAATTATAAGGCTTCAGATCTCAGCTTTCACAAATATAGAGAAGCATAAACATCATGCAGCCTCCCAGAGATATAATTAGAAAAAGACCAGACAAGCACCATTACTCTTGTAGATGGAATTATGGACCAACCACCGCAATAGCTCAGCCTTTGGGAGAGGCTTCTCAATGAGTCTAATTGATTGACCTGATTTTTATGAGTTTATAATAAATTTTAAATTTAAATAGTCCTCCAAAACGGATAACCCAATATTTGAGATAAATCATTATTAAAAATAAGTCAATATGAATTGTTATCAGAATATTTAACAGAATATAATTATTGTTAATTTGTTCCCATTCCCACTCAGAATGTCTCAAGTCTATCTTCTTCCTTCAATAATGAGCTAATAAGCTCGGACCCGTTTGAGTACACCCAGAATTAAGACCCTGATAATGAAGAAAAGTTCTCGAACTTGCCCCATCTGCTGCGAGGGATTCAAGGAGGATGAACTCATAAGGCAACTTCCTTGCAAGCATATCTACCACAGATGTTGTATGAAAGAATGGATGAAGAAATCAACATCATGCCCAATCTGCCGATCCCATTTCCATTCTTGATAATAAAGCTATTTATTGCGATTAATCCTCTAAAAGTTGATAAACTATAAAGAGTATTTAAAATAAAAGAATTATTATAATAGGGAATATAAAAATGCAGCAATTCAATTCATCATATGCTTCCTTTTTATAAGAATGATTTTAAGTAGAATCAGGTATAAATTAGGTTGAACTGGTTCACAAACTCTCTCTCACTCTGGAAATTAGATACGTTCCAATAGGCAAGATCATAACTGCCAATCTCGAAAATTAGTTTAGCCAAAGTTTATTTATGCCGATTTGTGGTCCAGATTCGGGCCTCAACAATGGTTTTTAGTTAGATTTTTGGATGTAGTTATCGATTCATGGCTTCTTCCCACCAACTGACCATGAAGTCAATATTCTCCTCAATCAGAAAATACATCCAATCGATGTCCTGTACCCGCTGAATGTTATCAAAGTAGCTGCGCACTAATTTTTAACTCTACTCTGGGGATTGTACCTTTAAGGCAGGAATGACCTTGTTTAAGGGTACCAAATCCGACAAGGGGTTTAGTGATATCATTTTTACAAGGAAATTGGTGAAACATTTTGGTAGCTCATAGTCTCCCTCTACTATCTTCTGTAGATACGGGTTGAACAGTCGATGAATTTTAAAAGGGATGTCTGTATGTGTTTCATAGTAGAGTTTACGTGTAAGATCTGTTAGGAAGGCCAAGCCCAGTTTACAAAAAATCTTGAGATAGTAAGCATCAGAAAAGAAAGCATGAGCTGAGTTTTTATCTCCTAAATGCAAAGCGAAAAGCTTCTATAAATCATTGATGGCAAGCTCAGCAATGACTTCAAAAGCTTCATGTTTTTATACTGGTTCCAGGATACCGGTAATGTCGTGCAAGTACTGGTAGAACTTTTCAGTGGAAGAAGTCGTTATTTTAGAGGCTACAATGTTATAGATCTCATAGATGTAGGCGATAGTATCAGCATTCACCCAAATCAGAGAGATTACATTAAAGAAAGCTCTGCGTTTATGGAAAAAATCGGGATTGGCAAAGACAGTGTTATCAATAGAAGTAAGCAGTTCTCCAACCACATTATAGAAGGCTAAAAACGACTTATCATCGTTTTTTCTCAGATTGAAGAAGATAGCCTTGAAGAATTCAAGTGAAAAGTCAATGATCTCGTTATTGCGGCATTTAAAGTTAGACACGCAAAGGTAAATAGCCGCGAGTATGAAATCATGGAAGGAAGTTCCCTGCAGTTCCTGTATGTTGCGCCACAGGGTTGTCGATGATGCCCCCTCACTGCATTCGCTCAATACCTCTTCCACTAAAGTTTTTATATAACGTAACGAAGCCAAATTGTTGCAACCAGAAGCCAATCGGTAATATTTTAAAATGATCTTAGTTTGATTATAGTTGGCTTGTGTTTTTGGAAGTAATTGCGAGCACAGGTGCAGCCATATAATTCCAGCTTGTTGACTCAGTGTACTCTCGTCCATCTTCTAGAAAATAGCAAGATTTGTTTCAAGATTGGCCTAAAACACAGGAATGATATGTTCGAACAATTCAGAGAAGCACTATATTTATGTGGGCTGGTTGCATCCGAATTTTTAAATTATTTTTATAGCCTAAGGACTTATTATACGAGAGTAGGCTTTTTCTAGAATTTGTTGACAACTTTGTTTGACTTCTCTCCCCTGATCATCATCCAACTTATCTTTGGCATAGTCTAGACATACTCCCAGTATTTCGAATACTCTTGCGAAAGGACTGCGCTTACCCTAATCAATGCTAATTTAAGAAAAACCCATAACATTGTGTAGGAAGTTGATAATAATGCCTATGATGTGATATTTCTTTTACATCAGCAGGCTATCTCCCATTAGAAGTATCTTTTGAGCCACATCCATTATGGAGTGCAACATGTAGGAGTCCATAAAGCGAGGTGGAGAACATAAAACCTCTAAGATAGAAAGCGAGAACATCCGAGAAGCCTTCCGCTCCTCTTAATTTTTGAAAGTATATTGACTGGGTACAGAAACTCTCCCTAAAATCTTAATCAGACTATATATCTATTGTCGGCAGTCATCAAAGTTATTACTGCTGTTAATAACCAAGTTATAGTATCTCAGTAGGTCACCAAGGTAGTCAATATCGCAAAGAACATGTCTGAAATAGTTGCTGAAGTAGATATCTCCGCTGTTGAGTCCTGTGATGTTTTAGGCAAGATCATCGTCAATTTCAAATTCATGCAAACTTAGAGTAAAGGGATACATGAAGACATTCTCAAGGAAATGGATGGCTTGGGCGAGGAGTGAACGTAGGGTAGAGTTAGAGTTAAATCTCACAAACAATAGCTTAGTGAATTAAACCCCAAACTGAAGGAAGTGAGCCAGATAGCTATTTCGGAAAACGTATATGTTGCGTCGATATTAGTAATATGTCTTCATTCCGTTTTGTACAGTGATAAACTCCAACATAGAACTG
>Ga0302188_10002015_pt1 | contig 15152 bp, 17 predicted proteins | sample II_Bog_E2_1_FD_198783 | JGI IMG/M metagenome (GOLD analysis project Ga0302188, IMG submission 198783) | Peat permafrost microbial communities from Stordalen Mire near Abisko, Sweden - II_Bog_E2_1 | ecosystem: Environmental > Terrestrial > Soil > Wetlands > Peat | place: Sweden: Abisko...
CATTCTTAATCGTCAAAATTAAACACAAAAAACCGCTAAAAAATCAATCAAAAATAATTTTGTATTATTATCACATCCAAAAATTTAAGAATCAATTATACCAAGGTCTAATATGTTTTAATTCTTGTCATTCAAGAGTAAATTTTCTGGGAGGACGATAAAAACAGCTGTAAACGGCTAAAATACTTGTAACGTCACCGTTGTTATAATTGTTGTCAATCCCATTGTTACCTACAAGCTATTAAACTGAATCAACGGCTGAGATTACGACTATTTCCTAAGTTCATTCTTTCAAGCTCATGCTGCCGCTCTAGGGAATCTAACAAAACCATGTCCTTTACGCGCAAGCTTCTTCTCCCCAGGTCTAAAACATTGTCTTTTACTGCTTGTGAAATCTCTATTGCCCCTTTCTTGTCCATCCGGGCACCGCATTTGACCAAGGTTGTTTGATAAAAGCCCTGCATCGGATCCTTAGCATCCATGGCTTTCTGCATTACACAATTAAATTTATCTTCATCACCTATTTTACCAAGCTTCCCCAGATCATTTTGAAGATATTGGAAGAATTCTTCGCGCTTCTCTCTATTTGATTTATCGTTGCCATCGCCGACCGCCGCCCGTTGTGAATACTGATCCACCATATATGCAAGTTCTTTTTCATTGATATTTAACTTCCCGCCTACCATCAATGGCCCTTTATTATATTCCATTAGATCGTGAGATTCCCCAAGACCGTCTGATTGGCCCGGTTTGATTGTTACCCCATCATTAAGCTCCTGCTTAGGCCCCTTTTCTGCAACCGGCACCGACAGATTATTCATAATATCAAGCCGATGTGTTTTTCTAATATCACGGATGAACTCTTCATTTACGCCCACCTCTTGAGCTAACTTAGGCCACAAGGCAACAGCATCAGCAACTTTGTTGCGGATATCTTTTGCCTTGTACACATTAAATCTTTCCGCGACTTCTTCAAGATCAGAAAGAGTAAAATTATCGCGCTTGCCATTAGCACTTAACTGATGAACCTTGGACCATTTTCCTGTAGGGTCATATTGATAAACCATATCAAAAGCCGGACTAAGCTTCCAATTACCGGCTTTATCCATAATAAAAGCTAAATTCTTAGTATGATCATCCTGGTTACGTGCCAAAATATTAAAAACCATGCGCCGGTACATTTCCTGAGTATGGACATGATCAAGACGCAATTCTAAGATCGTTGAAAAAACATGTTCATAACTGTACCTTTCTTCAGCGTGATGATCGAAATGTTGAAGCGCACATAAAGATTGAACATGAACTTTTTCATTACCTGGCAATCGATCAAATCGTTTAGTCATAAAGTGTGCCCTTCCATTGTCTGACAGAAGTTCACACTCCATCATATTAATCCCAGCTTTCTTAGTCATTAAATAATATGCCTCTTCTACTCTTCCAAAACCTTCGGGATCCCCGGAGGTGATTTTACTGGCCCCATCAAACTTAATTAACCAATGTTCAAAACCTTCCGGCACGTCAGTTTGACCAGACCTTACTTCTCCAGTAGTCTTGTTATAAGCAATAATGGCTTTAGCTCGTGCACCTCCCGCAGAAGTCCCTACTTTAATTAAGGAAAGCAAAATATTGTCATGGTCCTTAATTATGTTGGCAGATAATTTTTTTTTCTTATCTAAAATTTCTTCTGCAATTTCGGCGAGTTTAGACACAGAAATCGGTTCTGACTTATTGGATCCAAAGTTAAAGGAAGGACGATATTCAAGGGCCCCCATCCCGCGGGAACCCACAAAACAAAGCTCTTCTACAGGATTTAATGAGCCTGGCAATCGTCCATTTTCTTCTAACCACTTGTCCATTACAGAATGCCCAAACCTATCAGGCAAAGAATCAGCTAATAATCCCGGAAGACCATGTTGGCTCTGTCTGACAAGCTCTGGGAAATTATATATCTCATTGGAAAGAGGCATCATAATAGGAGAAATCTCCAGCCCCTTTTTTATGAATTGCGGATCATACCGAAATGCAGCTAAATTGCTTTTCTCATCCCAATCAACAGCTCCAACAAGCTCTCCCCAAAGGAAAACTGCTGCGTTTGTAACGATCTTTGAATCATCGGCCATACTATTCTCCCTTAGGCACCACTCTTGACGCCCTTTTTCTACGCTTCCCTTCTAATTTCATAATCTCAAGCGGGTCGAAACGAACCTTGGGAAGAAACAGCTCCAATTGCCCCAAAGCACGAAGGGCCCTCATTACACGTAAAAAACCAGTAATTGTTGCTGTCTTTCCATATTCAATATTCTGAACAACTTTATAGGAAACCCCCGCCTTAACCGCAAGTTCTTTTTGAGAAATATTTGAATTTAGTCGCTTGTCTCGAATCCTGCCGCCGAGTTCCTTTAGTATTCCAGCATCACTCATCGAATAAAAATCCATATCCCACTCTCCTTTCCTTAACTCTAGAATAACTATACCACTAAAAGAAAGGAAAATCAAGTATAATACATCTGTTATGATGTATAATATCAATTTTTATTTAATTATACATCTAATTAGATGTATGGATGTGATAACCATTGCAACTAAAGTTTTCTTCCATTCCTGAAAGAATTATGACATGAATTTAATGGGAAACAACACACTATACATCTATTGAGGTATATTTAATCTATTATATAATACTTTACATCCATAAGGATGTATTATAAAAATAGTTCCTCGGAATCCACATTAATTTGCTACCTCTCTTATTACCTTAGCAATCCAGGCTGGCGCACACGTAATATCCTGTAACAATTGATCTTTTTGTTTATTATCTAAAACTCTCTTTAATTGGTCTATTACTCGAGAATCAACATAGCGTTTCTTCATATACTTTAGACCCTGAATGACCAACCCACTAATCTCCCATGATACTGCCACATTCTTAGGTGATGTTTTTTTAAAAATTACTGGCATTTTCCCAATAACTATTTTTTTGGGAGAACCATCCGTAAGAAAAATGATCTTGCCGGGAACGTCAAGATTCAGACCAAGGGCATTGGCTGCATATCCACCAAAAGGAATGGTCCTGCTCTTGGTCTGCCTTGCAATGGCCTGCCTAACTCCTGTGTAAAAATCAGGAGCGACAACGCCCAAATCAGGATCAATCTCTGGGTAATCATATAATCCCCTGGCAAGGCGCCGGATAACCTCTTTTTGAGTTAACCGCTCAAGAGTCCTTCTTACAGCAGGCATACTCCCCATATCACCGAAATCACTAGAGGTAAACACCCACCCCCTCTTGTTTCCATATATTCTGGAAGTTACTTTATTTCTAGTAGTTTGCGTATTCATTCTAACAATCTCCTGTTGCAATAAGTTTATATTTTTTGCAACACATTGTCAAGGCATAAAAACACATAAAACACATAAAAACACAAACAAAGGTCTAAATATCACGAAGATAGTCTGGCTTTAACCGTAATGCGGGAGAGCTTTCTCTCAGCTCTAATTTCTTGTTTTGTATTAACTCATTAAAAGGAACCATGTCAAGTAACCGTTTTTGCCTCAATTCCCAATTCTCTAATTTCTCAATAACTTCTTTGGAAATTTGAATAGTCCCGTCATCTTTTATCGTGGCCCCAAGTTTAACCAGGGCAACTATGTAAAAATGCCGCATTGGATCTGAACGGTCCTGGGCCTTGGCCATAAGATACTTGACCCTTTTCCCTTCTTCCATTATCGTGCAGACAATCTCCAATTCTTTTCTTAATTGAGCAAAATACTCCTGTTTCTGCTCCATCAAGGTCATTTGTTCCCAATATTTCAAGCCCAACAACTTTCTTTGAGCTTTAAAATAATCATCAGTCTTGCCCTTCGTAAAATCAAACCCGGCGCTGTGTATGGCGTAACTGGCCATAAGAAAATTGATTTCTTGATCATTTAAATATATCTTCCCATTAACTAGGGCAGGAATAAGATAAAAATCCTGAAACACGTCATCGTTCATAGCAACAGCCTTTCACGCATAATCGAATCAAACAGTAAGTCTGAGGCTCTTTCCCAAATCCATTGTTTCAAGCTCTTGCTGCCGCTCTTGGGAATTTAAGTAAACCAGATCCTTTACCTGAAGTCTCCTTCTTCCAAGATCCGAAACCACATTCCTTACCGCGTTAGAAACCTCTATTGCCCCTTCTTGATCCATAAAAGCCCCGCTCTTAACCAAAACTGCCTGATAAAACCCTTGCATTGGATCCGCTTGATTTAAGGCCTTACCAATTACATAATTAAATTTGTTCTCATCAGTCGTTTTAGCGAGCATTGCCAAATCTTTTTGGAGACAGATAAAAAACTCTTCTCGCTTTTCTTTTCCGGACATCCCTTCCCATGGCTTTGTTAAGCGTGTTTCAGCCCCTATTTCAGCATACGTACTCATCATAAATAGCAATTCATTTTCATTAATATTCAACCGACCATTAATAAAAGAAGGTCCGCTATTGTACTCCATTAGCTCGTGGGCCGATTTCATGCCATTTCGCTCCAAGAATTCAAATTCAGGCTTGCTTAAGGCTTCACCTACAGGTATGGCAATACTTGGGCCAAGAATTCTATTATTGAGAATTTTATCCTTTTGATCTTCACTTAAAGTGGGGTCAAGCCGAATCACTTTTACGACGCTGGGGTTATCCAAATCTGCATCAATAAAAGGATGGTTGGGGACATTGTTTTCTTTGCTTAGCCGTTCATACTCCTCAGTGTACCATTTAGGATTTTCTTCTTTTTTTTTAGGAAGATTATTCGAGGCAACATCAACGCCTAAAGGCTTCTCTTCAACAGGAATATCGATAGGCCCGGCCACCAATTGCTTTGTCTCCATCTCAGCTTCCTTCTCAAGTCTTTGCCCCTCTGGAGTATTTACGAATTTCTTTTCAAGATAAGCATATTCTTGCTTTAGCTTCCTATACTCATTCCCCATCTCTTGCGCCTTGTCTTCCCCATATTCAAAATAATCATTCATTCCCTGTATATAATCATCCCCTATTCTATTTTGTTCGATATTCGCAATTTGGATCCTTAATTGTTCCAATCTCTCCCCTATGTTACCAATGACTTCAGTAATCACTTCTTCCCTAACATTTACAAGCGTTTGGCTTGCGGCTTCTAAAGATTGCCATGCTCCAAATAATTCATGGAGAAACTCTTCCCTGCTTTCCTCAGTCCTAAAATGACCGGCATTGAGCATTTTAAAGAATTCTCTCGATTTCATTGGGCTTATAACACCATCCTCAATGAAACTTTCCATTAAAATATCAACTTCACTCGCATAATTTCTTGTTTGCCCGTAAAGCTCTAGCGCTTGAGTTATTGCCTTTATGCCATCTACAGACAAACCGGCCAATAATTCGTTCTCTTCTTTGGAAAAATTTTGGTTAGGAATATGCTCGTCAGACATAACAATATCCCTTCTCTTTATCGTAACCCTTAAGCTCTAGAATTGCAGTAACCTGACGGCCCTTTTTCCCCTTATTTGTTTTTTTAATATATACCAAAATGTTAACGGCTTCGACGATGGCCCCAGGGACAGGATTCACCTGTGCTTCTGAAATTAACTGCTCTAACCTCATTAAGGCACTCTCGCAAGAATTGGCATGGATCGTGCAAATCCCCCCCCTGTGCCCTGTGTTCCAAGCTTTGATTAATGCGTGCGCTTCTTTCCCACGAACTTCACCTATAATAATCCTGTCCGGTCGAGATCTCATTGCGTCAGCAATCAAATCATTCATGGTTTTATACGGGGGTATCGCTTGCAACCTTAACCAATCTTCAACATTGCATTGAAGCTCCAAGGTGTCTTCAACTGTTATCACGCGATCTTCCGGAGTGTACAGGGACAAACAATCAAGAATTGCATTAGTTAATGTCGTTTTCCCTGACTGCGTACCCCCTGCAATTAAAATCGATTTTCTCTCTTTTATCGCCTCAATAAGTATCTTTTCCTGTTCTGGGGTAATAACTTCATCTTTCACGAAATCCGCCAGAGGAATTACCACTGCTGAACGCTTTCTGATTATAAATGAAGGCTCTGATACTATCGGCGGGACAAATGCTTGGAAACGAAACAATTTCAGTTCATCCCCCATCTCAAGATATAATTCTCCACTTAGACTAGGATTATCTTTATTTGTATTTTTTAACGCCACAGAAGAAACAGTATTGATAAGCCCCTGGGCCGCCGCCGCCGACATTGTTCCATACTTTCTCTTACCATTAAAACCATCAACAAACAAAGACCCATCATTATTCAACATGACTTCGTAGATTTCATCGTTCCTTAACGCCGACAAAATCTGTTCACCTAAGTCTTCTTTTAACTTAGCTTGTGTACGAGAGTGATCCTTCAACATCGTCGATTTTCTCCAATAACATGTCCTTTAACACGATCACATTAAAACGGTAGCCATTAGGGATGGTGATCGTTGGCTGGACATCCATGTTCTTTTGTAATGTCTGACTGGCGACGTCGGACATTTTCTGCCCCACATTCGCGGCCACGGCCTGCTGGGCATTAAACTGACCATTATTATTATTGCTTTGTTGGTTGTTTAAAAGGTCATACCCTGCCCCCATAAAGCCCAGCAACAAGGCATTCCCGTAGATTCTCAAATAGTGATTATTTACTCTATCATGCAGACCGGCAAAGCCACTAATATCCAACCCTTGCATACTGCCTAAATCAATACTCTTGCCGCCGGGGAAAATCACCCTGTTCCAGACCACAATAGCCCTATTCTGACCATAGGAAATCTTGCTATCATAGGTTCCAATAAGCCTTGAGCCCTGCGGGATTAAAATGTCATTGCCCGTTACGCTGTCATACACATTTTGGGACACTTGCGCCGTGACCGGCCCCGGAACATCGGAATTGATCCCCCCAATCAAAATGGACGGAATATATGTCCCTGCCTGTATTTCATACTTTGACTTGGGTTTTTCCAAATTGTACTTAAGATAATCCCCCTCGTCATTGCCCTTATCTTTAAGAAAATCTAATTTCTCATCCTGATTATTAAGATCAGGGGCCGCCTGTTGTGCGGCACCTGGCAACTTAATCCCCTTGGTTACTTGCGTCAAAGCGCTATTTTCAGTAAGAGCGGAAGGAAGCGCCGGGATATTAATTGCAGCATTGGGTTTTGTCCCAGGCGCGGGCGGCACATCCACATTCATGGGGGACGTGGCCGCCGCGTACTCCAATTTCTTGGCTTCCACCTCCTGCTTCTTTTCAAGTTTCTCTATCTCAAGCTTGGCGGAGTAATCATCATTGATTTCTTCCTGCTTATAATCGATTTCCTGATTAGTCATGACCTGTTTTTCAATCTCCTGCGGTGTTTGAGGGGTCGTATTAACAACTATTTTCTTCATACTGTAATTACTGTCGCCGTATTTCTCGTCTTCAAACCAGCGCTGCCCACTCTCCTTCTGGCCAATATCAACTTGGGGCGCTGGCCGATTATCCGTCATTACCGGCTTGTGCTTAGTCTGCGCTTTATACAAAAAGTATCCCATCAATAAAAGAAAAACGACCAGACAGGCAATGAAAGGAACTTTATTTGTCTCTATAAGCTCATAAGGTGTTTGAGATATATTCTTGCGTTTAGGTGTTTCGGCCATAAGGTTTCCTTCCTTCTATATAAATAAGCACATCTTCTTGTGGTGTACGCATCATCTCGTCAAGTAAAATGAAAGGTTCCCTTCTCTTTTTAAGAGTCGCTATCACTTTTTTAAGATCTGATTGTTTCTTTGTCATAATTTTTACCTTATTTAATTTTCGTTAACGTCACCGTCTCTTCGTATTTATTAGTCCCAATCATCAAAATTCCCCGACTACTTATGAACGTATCAGCAACAAGAGGCGGTTTAGTGCCAACCATTTCCTGCTTAGTGTATTTGTCGTCTTCGTACCACGGACGCACGCCATTCTTTCGATCAAGATCTGTTTGAGATTGCGTTTTAATACAGAATGCCGTTAGCAATATCAAGAAACAGACAATCGCAATAAAGGCCTTTTTATTGCTACGGATCACTTCTAATGGTGTTCGAAGATTCCTTTTCTTTTCCTGTGAATTATCTAACATACAGAGTCCTCACTTTATTTTTGTGATAGTCACAATCTGTTGATATTTATCTGTTCCAATGACCAATATTCCTTTATCAAATAACGTGTCGATAACAAAATAAGGCCTGTAGTACCTAAAATTAACAACTTCCCTCTGATTCTTAAAATTAATTGCCATTGGTGCCGGTAGTTCGGCGCGGCTCACACCAGGAGGCATTTCAATAAAGACTTTCTTGCCATCCGTAAACACCCTCTTGGGAAACCACACCAGCTTTTTATCTCCGGTAACAACATACGGGTAGGTAATATTGGCTATGTCGATCTTGGGAGCGGTCTCACTGGAAGTGTTCACTTCATCCGGAGAATGAGCAACACTGACAGCATCCGCCTTGTCCTGGGGATAATAGAAACCTGTCCTTTGCATAAAATCACCGGACTCGACTGAACGGATGATAATATCGTAATCACGCTTATCAGTTGTTATTGATATACTCGTTTGCAAACCACCAAAAAACGGCTTTATAAGAACAACGGGAGTGTAATCATTGGTATCCCCTATATAGTTTGACGTAATATGCCAACGCACATTGTCCCCAACCGATATGTTGGTTATTTTCTCCCCCTCCTGTAACACGATTTTGCTATACATCATTTTCTTGGCGGTAACAATGGCCTCTGTTAGCCCATAAGGAAATTCAATCGTGCCATCAGGCCGCGTAATTACATCCACTTGGCCGTCATCCACATACTGATTAGTGTCTTTTTCAATCTCTGCCTTGTTTGTAAGCGTATACAGCCTCTTTTTATCAGACAAACTTATGTCCTGAAACGGCATGTCCTGGCCAGGACTTTGCTGGGCCACGCTTTGCTGGTCATCAGCAGGCAATTGAATCAACGGCGGATCGTTTTTAATATCGAACTTGGGCTGCTCACTGGCACAGCCGATAAAAGAAAGACAAGTTAACAATATTAAAATTTGATAGTTTTTCATAATTCACCCCTGTAATAGATCATTGTTCATTTTTATTATGTGACTGCTTTAAAATTCTCCAAAGTGCCTCAAAATCTTCTCCCGCAAGCCCAGCTATCTTTGCTTTATTCTCATACAAATCACCCACGATACGCACTTCTCCGTCAGAAGCCCCTTCCACGATATCATTGTCAATCAACTTCTGTAAAAGAGCCTCCCCCTTTGTCCCAACCAACCTGATTTCATTTCTCAAGACAATCCCGCCTCTTTTTTGCCTGTCCTTATGGTCATTTGCATCTGCGGCTGAGACCGTGGCAATACCCAGACCAGGATTGGGCCGGTAAATCACTGTTGGGCCCCCATCCTTTGGTTTTACAAACTCGACAACGTCCGTTATCTTCGAATACTCATTATTTACGGGCAAAACATCGCTTTTTTCTACAGGAGGAAGGATCATCTTTTTAAAAGAAGCATCTTCATAGTAGATTATTTTTTTACCCCTTATCGGAAACTGCCCTTCCACAAAGATAAGCATCTCATCTTTCGGTAATCGTTGAGCTTCATCCGACTTCATTAGAGGCCTCATTATTTCTGAGGCTGATTCACTCACATTAGAATTATTATCAGAATAACTCTTGGAATATTTAACAATGGTTTGCTCGCCAGCCAGACCCGATATACGTTTGGCCGTGAAATCGGAGTTTGTTGCATGAAAAATCCGTATATGGCAATAGCTTAAAAGAGGGTTTTTCTCACCGTATAATTCGTTGATCTGATCGAGATCCTGAACGATGAGACATACGCGAACGCCATATTGAGCGGCAAAAGAAAGAGAATCTTTTAAATTATCCATTTTCCCAAGCGCGTTAAACTCATCAAGCATCATTAAAAGACGATGGTTCGTATTTTCGCTGTCATGTAAAACAAGATTCTTGTTTTCCATAATACGGACTAACACCTGATTGATAAAAAGTCGGGTCAATGGCACCATTCTCTGTAAATTTGATGGCGGAACATTAAAATAAACAGCTCTGGGCCTGCCGTCAGCACTCTTGATAATATCTTGAATAGTAAAGTCGCTTTGGCTGGTATTTTTCGCGATAATAGGGTCACGATATAAAGTCAAATATGCAAGGGCCGTACTCACAATTCCTGACATTTCCTCAAAGCCTTTATTTTTAAACTCACGAGCCATGGATGCAATGATGGGATGGGTTTTAGTCAATTCTCCTGTTGTTGGATCTTTCCAGTTTTGCTTTCCAGATGGATCATGGATCGTCCCCAGCATAGAATCCAAAACCTCATAAATCGGTCGTTTAGGGTCACTCAATAAAGTAACCACTCCCGTGAGCGTTTTGTCTCTTCGTGCATATAATGTGTGGAGAATTGTACAAACGAGCAAACTGACCGCCGACCGCCGCCAGTGGTCTGTATCGCCCTTCTTGTTAGGATCAATCATCATTTCAGCAATAGCCTGGGCATCGCCGAATTCATGCAACCCCATCCGAACTTCGCTTAAGGGGTTATATTTAGCCGAATTGGGATTATCGCTCGTTGGGTCAAAACGCAATATAACGTTGTTTAGGGCTGATTTTCTGTGCCCGGACGTTAAATGATAATTCTCGCCCTTCAAGTCAAAAACAATTACGCTGCCTTCAAAAGTCAAAAGATTAGGCACAACGAAACCAACCCCTTTTCCGCTTCGCGGCGGGGCTACCACGATGATGTGGGTTGGAGAATTGTCCTGCAAGTATTCGATACAATGCTGCTTTTTATTGTGCCACCCGCCAAAATATAAACCTTTATTATCCAGGAAGCCTGCCTTTTTAAGATCGTCATACCCCGCAAACCTGGAAGAACCATGGAGATCAGATTCCTTGACCTTCCGGCGCATGATTGACGAAACTGTATGCACTATCAAGAAACTTGCAACAAGACAGACGATAGTAATCTGCATCCCCTGCATATATACAGTCAGTCTCTCCCCATGGACCTTGGCCTGACAGGCCCAAAAGATAAGTGAAAAAGGCTCGTAAAACCCTTCCCGCCCTGTTTTTAAAATACAATATTCAGTCCCAATAAAAAATGAGGCAAAAAAACAGAAAATTAAAATAAGGGACCTCCAAGCCGCCGAAAATTGGCTTTGATTATCGGTGATCCTGTAAAGTTCTTTTTCGCTCATTTTTCTTGCTCCAAATTCAACCAAGACGCAGGTGAATTTTCTTTAATTGGTTTATGGATATAACATTTTTCATCAACGACCCTAATTTCTGGCCTTTTGTATTCAACGACATCACCCGTATCCTCGAAATCATTGAAAGTGGCACAAACATCCGGAAGTTCTATACAACCAGCATAATAATCTTTATCGAAAAGAAACTTTTCAATACTTCCCAGGCCGAACACCTTAATCGAGTTTAAAAACGTCAATATCTTCTCAAAAAGACCGGAATTCCGGTCACAGCAACAAACCAAGACCTTATTTCTTAATAAATGCGATTGATTCCTGAAAAACTCTGGGAAGAAACGATCCGAATAACACCCGTCAAATAAAATCAAGAACGGTTCACGAACGCTTTCCGATTTACTCCATCGTTCAAAATAATGATGTCCACCAACAATCAGCAAATGATTCAATAACAACCTTGATAACTGAAGAGAAGCAAAACTCCTATCATGAGAAATCTTAAAAAATACAGTGCTTCGCACCCCCTCACTTAAAAGATGTTGCACTTCAAGGTCACTCTGTTTTGTAACATCCGCCACTATAGGGTCATTGAATATTGACAAGCTCAACAACGCTGCACTAAATATGCCCGCGACTTCTTCATATCCTGATTTCTTAAATTTACGAACAATTGAAGCTATTACAGGATTAACACTAGTTGGCTCGCCTGTTAAAGAATCCACCCAACCGTATTTCAACCGAGGACCATGCTCAGTAAACAACATCGTGTCTAAAATCTCTAAAGCATTCATCCCATTTAAAAAATTAGAAACTCCGGTTAATGTTTTATCTTCCCTTGCGTAAAGAACATGAAGGATAGCTGCTGTTATTAATAAGGCTGCTGATGCCTTCCAATGATCATGATCTGGGCAACAATTCGTATGACCATGATCTATACAGCCATCCTGATAAACCAAAATATGCGCTATACCCATCGCATCTGAATATTCGTTTTTCCCCATTCTCACAGCATCCAAAGGGTTATAGTGACTTGGAAAAACAATTGCTGATGATAAATCAAAATAAAAGACGGTATTCTTAAGTGCCTTGGACCTATACATGGACGTGGCCATACACAGGTCGTCATCTGCACTAAAAACGACCACGCTGCTTTTCCTTGAAAGTAAAACAGGAATCCGGAAAAAAGCAGATACGGTCTCTACCAAATTAGATCTTGTTTCTGAACGGTTGCTTTTGCACATATACCTTCCCCCTGAATATCAAATAATGTCCTGAATAGTAAAGTCGCTTGGACTGCTATTTTTCGCAATCTCTTCCGTCAGAATATCAAAAACCATCGTGCTACCTTTCCAAGTGAGAGATTTTGGAACCTTAAATTTACCTATTTGAGCAATTGCCACTCCCTTGCCGCTTCCCGTGGGCCCAAGCACAAAAGTATGAGAAAAGCTTTTATCCACTTTGAATTTAAACGGCTTCATGTGCTTTTTACTAACAGGACTGCCTTTCTGAACTTCTTCATTTGTTGGGTCATATTTAGCCGAACCATGAATACCAGAGCAATCGAATTCGTTTTCATTATTTTTTTTTGAATTATCCATGTCTTATCTCCTTGAAAAGTTCAACGCTTAAAGTATTTTCAGGCCAAATCTTTAACTTACTGATCGCTGTATCAATAACAATACTCAATTCGTCCTGATTCTTGTTTTTCAGGTCTCGCGCTATTGAGGCAACAATTGGATGCGTTTTACTGGGTCTACCCGTTGATGGATCAATCCAATTCGAAAGCCCGTGTAGATCATGTTTTGTCGTCAACATATCATCAACAATTTTCATTACTTTCCTTCTTGGCTTGGACAAAAATTTGATAAGCCCGCCAATGGTCTGATCCTTTTTCGCATATTTGATATGCAAAATTACTCCGATCATCAAGGTAACGGCAGACCTGTCCCACTGATCTTTCCCCTTCCCATTGTTAGAGTCGATTACCATTTCGGCAATGGACCTTGAATCCCTGACCTCATGGAAGCCTAAACGCACTTTATTCAATGGATTAAAAGGACGCCCCTGTGCGATATCCTCACGGTCTTTCCATGCCTGGAATTTAGTGTTCAACATGATCATTTTGCGTCTTTCCCCGTATATATCCCAACAGACATATCCTGGTACTTGCCGTTCAGATAATTTTTAATCGCATGCCCTACCCAAGTCGGTTCATTTAGTAAATTGCTGTTCGTACTTGATATCGTCAATGTTTCGGAATTACTTTTCTTGACCATGATCTCAACAATAAAATCATTGTCTTGGGGAAAATTCCACCTGGCCGGCATTTGGTGATGTCCCAACATTTTTGATAAAACCCCGCTTATGAATTGCTTCCGGTCTTTCCATGAGCGAAACTTTGAGTTTAGATTGATCATAGTATTTTCCCCGCCCTATAGAACCCATCCGTCATATCCGGAGTTTTGCCCATCAAGTAATCCTTGATCACCTTCCCTATCCACTCAGGCTTGTTTAATAAATAGCTGTTTAGTGAGGAGATAGTCAGGGTTTGCGAATCCGCCTTTTTAATGCTGATTTCGACCGTAGCATCCTCGTTTTGGTAATTAAAGATCAAAGGATCGCGGTATAAACGAAGATAAGCCAATGCTGTGCTTATTATCCCGGACACTTCTTCAAAGCCTTTTGCTTTAAATTCCCTGGCAATTGAGGTAACGACCGGATGAGTCTTTGTTGGTTCCTTTGTTACGAGATCCACCCAATTATATGTCCCATCCGGATCGTGAACCGTCGCAAGCATGGTGTCTAAAACCTTATAAAAAGGTGCCTTGGGATCAATCAGAAGATTTAGTACGCCAGTCAGGCTCTTTTCTTTTTGACAATAACAGACGTGCAAAATCAACCCTGTTAACAAAACAACCGCCGACCGGCCCCAATGATTCATTTCTCCCTTTTGTCTGGGATCAATGATCATTTCAGCGATTGCCTTGGCATCGCCGACATCATCTCTTCCAAATCTAACTTCACTTAAAGGATTAAACGCGCATAGTTGTGTCATAACCATTACCTTTCTTTAGTTTAACTTTGCCCAGGACACAGAAGTCACATACAGTCCAAAGGGATTATCCGGATTGTCTTCAAAATTATCCTTGTTGGTGTGCGGGACCTGAACAACGGAAAACAGGCCCTTGTACCGCGTTTCCCCAAGGACTTGATTATCATAGTTTCTGTCGATCTCACGCCACTCAACCGAGTAGGTGTTTTCTGATTGCCTTAAAAACACGGTGGGCTCAATATATTTAGTGCCTTTGCTTTTCATGTAATCCAGGGGATTATCTTCCTGCTGGAAAGTATCAAGAAAGTTCTTCTGGACTGATTCAGTTGAATCTTTATATGCATTCTCAAGATTTCTCTTAATGACTCCGGGATCGGATGCAACTGACCATACCCTATCGATATATTGGTAAACAAAAGCCCGGATAACCCTCTCATCATTAATTGGGGCTTCCTGGATTTCCGTGATAACCTTAGCCCTGCCCAGATCGTCAACATTGACAACATATGGCACAACATGAGACTTGTTCTGACCGTGGTAGATAATCACCTGCTGGCCCATGCAGATAAAACACATTAATAAAGCAAACCGCCGCCAGTTCTGCAATGAGGCAGTTAAATTATCGTGCTGCATTTCATATTCCTTGCGTGCCTTGATATATGGATCCGTGCTTTGTGTGCTCATATTCAGTCCTTTATTTAAAAAAATCGTTATCCCTTTTTATCTTTATCTTTTGCTGCTTGCGCCTTTGCCATGGCCGCTTTTACCTTTAAAGCAACCCTTCCTTCATAAGTCTTAGATAATTCAGAATCCTGCATTTCTGCTTTGGCTTCTTTTCTTGCTTCAC
>Ga0302188_10002022_pt1 | contig 15136 bp, 8 predicted proteins | sample II_Bog_E2_1_FD_198783 | JGI IMG/M metagenome (GOLD analysis project Ga0302188, IMG submission 198783) | Peat permafrost microbial communities from Stordalen Mire near Abisko, Sweden - II_Bog_E2_1 | ecosystem: Environmental > Terrestrial > Soil > Wetlands > Peat | place: Sweden: Abisko, Stordalen...
AACCCCAACCCCAACCCCAACCCCAACCCCAACCCCAACCCCAACCCCAACCCCTGATATATTTTACTTTATTATTTGCATTCGATTATTTAAATGATCATATACTTTATAAACAATTTCCTAAAACGCACAATTTTAAAAAGGTAATATTTTTGAAATTACATTCATTTTTTTGATCAAGATCAAAGCACTAAATCAGATTATCCACCTATAGTGATCTGAATGTTTTGCTCTGATAGCACTCTGATAAAAGTTTTGATCAGAGAACGAAATTAGTCTTTGTCGATTGTTTAATCACCGTTCACGTCTATTAGGTTGAAAATATCTTCGATATCGTCTTTAGTAATTTCTCCTCCTATCATTTCTGCCAATGATCTTATCACTTTGGGAAACTCAAGACGAGAAAAACGGCCATTGCGATCTTTATCAAAGGAGCTAAATATTTTCTCTGTGATAACGTCTAGATCTTCTCTCTTAAAATTTCTTGCTAACATATTGGCTGAATGGTCTTGTCTAATTATAATAAGAGCATTATTTCTACTGGCTATTTAACTTAATGATATAGATAAAAAATTGTTTAAATCTGATAGTAAAGCAATATTAAATAGGATTGTTTGAAATTAAATTCAGTTTTGACACAAATCAAAGAATGAGATCAGATTCGCCACTGATAGTAATCCGAATGTCTTGCTCTTGCAACACTCCTATAAAAGTTTTGATCAGAGATTAAAATTAATTTCTATCGATGGTTTAATCGCCGTTGACATCCAATAAGTTGAAAATATCATCGATATCGTCAAAGGTGGGTTCGTCTCCTCCGACGATTTCTACCAAAGATCTTAAAACTTTGGGAAACTCACTACGTGTAAAACGACCATTATGATCTTTATCAAAGGAGCTAAAGATTTTCGCAGTCATAATGGCTAAATCTTGACTCCTAAAATTTCTTCTAAGCATATTGGTTTTTCAATTAAATATAGAAATTATAATTGCAAATGGTTTCTATTGTTTATTTATTATTAATAAGATCAATTAAAAGGTGGTGAAGATAAATCTAGTTTAGCAGGATTTGATAAAATTTAGCGATTGGCGAGAGATACAAACAAGATAATGTCAATATTGTAAAAAGATGAAAAAGATGAATTTTTAATAAATTTTAACATACATAGTTTAATTTACTTATAAAGACGAATAAAAAATAGTGGTTCATATAAACATATATAAAATGGAGAAATAAATCCCATTTATCCCTGAATTACAACTTAAAAATATTTAAATTCTTCATCAGAGCCTTAATTCAAAGAGCACACACCGAGCACCCAACAGCAATCGTACTCTAATCAAGGCATACCTTACTCATTAAAATCTGCAATAATGTTTGTCCACTTTCGATATTTTTAAAGAAATCATAGAAGATCCATTACAGCTAAATAAACTGATTCGAGATGTAAGTAAAACAATACATCTAAAGGTGTATGATCAATAAACCATTATCTATAATAATGGAGATCCCGCGTAATCCATTTATATGGTCATCAAGGGAGGTGTTTCTCTCTGTTTAAGAACGCTTAAGGCATCTGATAACAAAAACGAAGATATAAATAACTCTCATATATCTTAATAAATTCAGTATGATTATCAAGAAGTTGTTAGTTTTGAAGAAGGGGAAGGATTCGGATAAGTTGAGTTTATTCATAAAACAAAGCGAAGCTTAGTGGCCAAAGTTAAAAGAAATCATACTGTACTTGGAATTATCGACGGTCGAGGTTTTGAATAAATAATATAGCTTTACAGGCAGAGAGTGTATTATAAAAAGAAGGATATGTTTATTAAATGTCCACTTTTAAGAATGCTGCAGCCTTATCAGATTTAATTTATTGTGAATAATGCCAAACCCATTACTTTTACCATTTCCAGACAAATTGTATAGATGAATTAAAAACCTAAGTGTTTATATCTCATTATGGAAGGCCAAGTCTAACTTCGCGAGCAAACAAGAAAAGAAAGGCCATAATTGCTGCGTTACTCTATTAAATAAAAAAACAGTTTGGAGGAGATAAAGAGCAATAAGATCAAAATTAAGAGCGTAGTAGTTGGGGGATTGGAGGAGGGAGCATTTTTGGGTGATTGTGAACTTGCCTTAAATCTCAACTACAATTTCACAGCGGTTTGCAAATCCTAAAAAGTAAAAGCCTATATTTGCGATGAGAGGATAATAATGAGTCAAATGAACGAATAATCTTTTCAATTTGCCTAAAAATATTATAAGTAGAAGTATGGGTACAGATAAAATAAGTTAACTGTTTTCAAATAAGCAAAATCAAAGATACAAAAATAGCTTGAGACTCATGATGTGGTCGTTCTTAATCAAAAACAAATCAACATCAAACGCAAAATTATGAATAGATATGTAGAAAAAACACCAACTCTCATAGGACAGCTATCACCTCGAGAAATTGGGAAAATAGTGGATAAGAAATATGAGAAAATGAAATCATAGCCAAGCGAAAAAGTATATTTTCCACCTTTAAATCATATGAAATTACCCAAGAAAAGATTGATAAGAAATTAGCGTTCTTTTTCGCCACTTCTTAAAAAATATCAGTAGCTTCGATAGAGCAAACAGTCGGAATTATCATAGTAAATTAGCATGTATCCCGTACCGATAAGATAAACAGTTCCTCCTCAGCAAAAGCAGATATTAGCAATGCCTTTGGAGTAATTTGAGTTTATTCGCTGCTAGACGCGCCCCTTGTTAATTTTCCTCCGGCCATTTCATAACAAGGTGGAGAGTCTGCATCAAAGATTGTCGAAATAGTATAGCAATCTGAAAAAGAAAAAAGAAAAATTGGGCCGTTTATAAAAAAGCAAATCGTTAAGTCAGTCTTCCATAATGTAAAGCAAAAGAGTCTGCGAGTTTATCAATAAAATAAAAATGCATAAAAAAATGCAGGAGTAGAATATATCTTGATTTTTTATTTCACAATTTCATCTACACTTATAAGATATTTATATTTGTTACTTATTCTAATATTTACGAATTAATGATTGTTCCGCCAGATCTGCCATAGATAAAGAAAGCTGTAAAACATTTTTATGGCTACAGAGCGACAAATGTCTCTTAAACATATCGATATCGGGAATTAAATAATTACCCTTTATAAGAATTAAGTCCAGTCGGCTCAGGACGACTCTGTTCAATTCGCTAAAAGTTTCAAACGCTATTTGGAGATGTGATAATAAACAATGAAAAAGGAGAGATTATACACCCGCTATTTATTTTTTTATTGCAAAGGTTAGTGTATTATTAGTCATTCAACCCTCAATAAATAAGTTAGCTTTAGTTCAAGCTATGCACTGAGCTAGTTTATTAGATGTAAAAATAAAAGATCCTTCAAAAATTGATAGAGCAGACAATCATAAACTGCCTAGTTAAGGAAAAAATATAAATCGGTCATCAGCATTAACTAACTCGCTTTCAAAAAATAAAACTATACAACGAAAAGATATAAAAATTATAAGCACAAATGTTACCAGAACTTAAAATATTTTTGTAAAAAACCATTAAAAATGACAACTCTCAATTGCAAACTTTGCTGATTTCTAATTAATATATAAGGTATATGGTTAATAACACTAAGAATATAGAACCCTTGAGAATAGATCAACAATGGCAAAAAATTCGATTATTTGCAGAAAGAAACAAAAATTATTTTAACACATTAACAGTTCCTGAAAAGGAGGAAAAAATAACTCAACCGTATCCTATTTATATTATTGCCAATAAGACATCTAAAGAGCAAGTTCCTGTTCTTCAAAAGATATCTGAGTTTATACGACTGCTTCCACCTTAAATTAACTATTAACATTAGTCTTGCTAAATTATAAAGGATTTATTCCTTCAAATAACAAAATACAACAGATTAGGGAAAAGCTAAAAAACATTGGCTTTTTATTAGTTTCTGTCACCAGATACTATCGTTTTTGATCATTTAGCCTTAGCACCAAAGTTATTACTCGAACCTCTTCTTCTTGATGCTTTGGGTCTCAGACATAAGCCTTGTTCAGTTTAAAATTTTCTTACGTTTACTCCATGCCCTAAGCAATTTAATTTCTTTTAATCACCATAATAGCTCGAATCCGATATACAACTTATGCTTAACGATCCATTTTGGAGTTCTGGCAGTTTCTTTAAAAAAATATTCAATTCTAAATAAAAAAAGTAACCTGTATTTGAAGAAGAAAAGAAACATCTGTATAACATTAAAGAAAGAATTTGTGTTTGGAGATTCCTTTTGACATCATACTATATTAAAAATAGAAAATAATTTGGAAAACCTTTAAAAATAGTTGGAGATGAGCACTCAAAGAAACATTTTACATCTGAGTGCAAAAGAATATAAAAATAACTGAAGGAGAACATGTCTAAGTTATCAGAGTTTATAGGAATTCAAAATTAATGTCTTCATAACAAAAGTTTTAAGTTTTTGATATCGTAAATATCAAATTATTACAAAACTTAAAATGATGATTCACTCGTTGATATTGGCAAATACTTCAAAATTAACAAATGTCTAACTCTCAAGAGACATTTAGTTGAATGCATAATCAATTTGTTTAAGAACTAGCATTATTGGTCCAAAGTTTATAACGTAAAAAAAATAGCTTTAATATTTCTGCTGGTTGTAAATTAAATTTTATAAATATCGAATAACATCATAAAAATGTAAAAAAGAAGGTCTCATGATCGGAAATAATTCAATAGGTAACTACAAAAAAATAGATCATGGAGAATATTGTAAAATCCCCTCTATTCTTATATGTAAGATTTTTTAAATAAAATTAAAGAGTACAAAAATAGAAATCAAAAAGATGTCCAATCAAGATACTTAAACAAAGATGATGTCGGAGTCATCTTATTTAAAAATATTACAACATTATTTGAATAAATTTCTAAGTTAAAAAAATTAGATGAGACTTTAAATATGCTTGATGAAAGCCATGAGATGACTTAATAATAAAAAACTGTTTATGCGAATTATGTCGAAAAGAATAGTGAAGAGATACGAATAAATCTTGTTAAAACTCAATGTTTAATACGCTAGCTTTTATTTGTATAATCAAAAAATAAACCAAAGGAGAGTAAATAGAATAAATTATTGAATTAAGTTGTTGAGAAAAGAACCGAACTTATATTTTATACATATTTGACCCTTAGTGAGGAGAATTTAATAGAATACTAATCTTTAGTGATACCACTTCTCAAATTAACATCCAGCAAAATGGAAGATTTATTCAAGGCTAAATCAAACAGATAGTAATTAACCACAGAAAGGTAATGGCTGAAAATAGCATAATAAATTATCAGACTCTAAAGATTGATTCCTAACGCTAATTAACTGCACTATTTAGTAAAATCCCAGCAATCATCGTGAATAATTATTCAGTGACTTCTTTTAAGATATGATTGTGCTAAATTTATTTTTATTTGCATGTCGATTAGATATTAGTCAGTAGTATTCAATATTCAGGTTTATTTAATAAATATTTTATAATAGTAAACTATAAATCTTTTGAGAATTACATGAGCCTCAAGCAATAAATTTTAATCTATCTTTCTAGCCTTGAACAATAAAACAATTCATTTAGGCAGAAAATCGAAAAGTATCAGCAATAAATTTAATATGTATGCCTGAAACTATCAGTGAATGATTGGCTACAGTTTTTGACTGATGTCAGGCTAGGAAATATTCGCAAAATAGCCAATCATAAAGCATAAAACTATAATAATTCGCAAAATTCTCAAACTTTGGGCGCTAAAAAAATAAATTCTGCAATGAATATCTTTAACGAAATTTTCTAAAACTTATCCACTCAAAGAAGCAACGTCAACTAACAGTATTGTGAATATTAATCCCCTATCTACAGTTAAGCAAGCATAGAAAGAGTGAAGGGAAGTGAAACCTAAAGAAGTGAATCATAAAAGTAAGCTGCACTGCTGTTTGAAAAAAATCAATAAAAATTGGATGTAAATGCATTTTAAAAGTATAAAATGACTGAAAGTACTCCAAAAAGAGTAAATCAATAGGAATCTCTTGAAAAAATTCTTAAATATATATAGAAATACGAGTCTTAGAAGTTTCGTTCCTTGGAGGGATTTGATACATTCCGAAAAGTAACTGAAATATCTCCATTCGAAAAGAGTATTGAGGAAACAACAATCAGTTCTGAAAGACACGACAAATCTGCATTTAATCAAGATACTATGAAGAAGCAGCCTAAAAATTACAAACCCTTTTTGAAAGAGAAATAAGTGCAACCTAACAACAACCTTTTCATTTAGGATAAGTCCAGTTCATAAAATGAAACCTAAAAAGTGGAAAATACTGATTAATATATATTAGCAATAGAAAATACAAAACTTAGACGAAAGATAAAAGATTTAGAGCAGAAAATGCGAGTGAAGAATTGATACGTATTTGTTAATTTTTCCATTACTTTTTTAAAGTATATTAACTTAATTTAATATGAATATCATAGTCTTTAGTCATCCAAAAATAGGTCATAATAGTTGGTTTAAAGCAATTTGCGTCTTGTTAGGGCTTTCTTGTATATATTGTCTGCTTGGTGTTCTTGCATTAAATTCATACGGAAATCTCTAGAAAAAAATGAATGTTTTGCATTTTTGGGAGAAGTTATATCATTTTTCTGAGGTTATTTCGAGACTACAAATTTTGGGAATTCAATTTTTTTGTCAAAAGATTCTATAGTGATAGATTCTAGTTTTACTTTTGAAGCATCATCTTCTGATTCATAGTTGTCATAAAAGGAATTAAGGAAGATATCAAGCTCAATTATAAGCATTTGGGAGATTTTATTCTCGTCTTTATGCTTCTATTTTAACTTATTTAAGATTATTTTTTCAAACGCCATATTGCTTTCAACAGATATGTTTAGTACCTTGCTTACAACATCGAGAATCATTTTTCTAATTTCTTTCTGATTGTAGCCTAAGCTATGCAATTTTCTTCGAATGCGGACCAGCAAATCCATTGTTAGCTGCAGTTCTTTTGTTGATTTTGTCAATGATTATTTAAACATATTACTTTATATTCTCCAATAATTATATGAAATAATTTTATAGTCGATATCAAGATACAAAATTTATTATTTGTATTAATTTATTCCTGTAATGTTGTGTAAATTCATCTGGTTACTATTCAATAAATTTATGAATTAAAGTATGAAGCCTGGAATTATATATAAGAAAGTATACACTATAATAATTAGATCAGCGGGTTAGTAGTTCCTGAATATTGGAGAGGTTGGCATTGATTTATACCAAATTGTTCGAACATATTTAATTTTTATCAATTATTTCCTTGAGAGCTAAAAGCTGATCAATTAAAGTTTGCTTTTCTTTAATGGTAATCATCTTAGTTGCAATCATCTCTTATTTTTGCTCGGAAGCCTAAGTTTCATTTTTTTATTTTTCAATATTTTTGTCAATTGTCATTAATTTGTTCATATCTCCCTTTTCTTCTATTTGAGTTTTGTTCTTGAGAGTTGCTCGATTATTTTTTGACTCTAAGGCCGTTTTGTTATGTAACAGATTAGTACCGAGCTGATTTGATCTATTGTATTGCTTACTTTGTTCCTGTTTAATATTGGATTCTCTTTGAAATATCTCTTTGGTTGATCTCGCATTCATTGAAGACTTTATGGCTGGTTCTTTTTTTTTAATATGATGATCCAGTTATTTTTGCATTTTTTAAATATCATTGATATCCTGCTTCAGTTTGTCTTTCTTTAAATTGGCATTATCCGTTTTGTGGCTGATTAAAGGTTTGTGATAATTTTGGTAATTTTTAATGTCATTTGTTTTTATCAGGTGTTTTTTATCAGTTCCTTTAGATGTTGGAGGAGTTTGCGTCATAGTGACAGGTGCAATTATATCTAAGATCTCATCCTCATTAGAATTATGATCTTCTTATATGATATGAAACTCATTAAAACCATTTATTTTTTGATTCTTTGAATTACCTTTCTTCAAGGTTGGACTGCTCATCCTCTCTACATCCTTTAATGATCGAAATTGCGTGGATAGCTCAGGAACAGTGTTGAAGTTAATTTTATTTTTGGATCCACTAGACTATGATTATTTGACTTGGCCAAAGTTAGATGAATGAGAAATGTCGTCATCATAATTGTTGCAACTAAGAGAACGTTGGCGAAAGTCATTTAGTTGAGAAGATAAATTTTATATTTCCTCTAAGTGGTCCTTCGATTTTATCCTCATAAGGGAGAGTTAAGTTGAAGAGGATAATCCAGTAACCTACTCAGATTTCAGACAGTTTTTCCTCCTAAAACCTTCATAGGAAGTGTTTATATTTCTGTTCATCATTTGCTAATTTTATTGAAAAGTAATATAACCACGCTGATTTTTCAAGAAGCATTCGAGTAGCAATGCTGGTTGCATGTTACATCCAAAAAGATAAATGAAGATATAAATTTTAAGGGATCAAATCTTAATACTTTTGATTTTTCAGTTTGATGTTTTAAATATTTTTCTTATTTTACAATAATTGATGCGGAAAAAGTAAAACAAGATATAAATTATCCCTCCTTTCGTCAAAGTCATAAATGATTGGGAATTAATTCATAAAATCGAATCTTCTCTAAATAAGTATCTTTAGCAGCCACACATCTACACAAATATGGAGCCGACTGAAGAAGCTGAGAGATTAGGCAGGCATGGAATATAGTAGATCATTAAGTTTGCTAAAAGCTTAATGCAAATTATTTAATCACTGAGAGCTGAACAGAAGAACATTGAACAAATCAAACTAAATGCTCATGTTGCACATTAAAAGTTATAGCAACATGAAGAAATCGTAAGAAATTATGAGAAAAAATTTAATGATAGAACCAAGGCTCTGGTTGACGAAAATCGTATGCTAAAAGAAAGTATCGATAAAATGAAGAAGACGTCCAACTAAAATGAATAAAACCTGAAAACAGCATGCGAGCAAATTAAAAATTAATGCAATAATCTAAAATAGCAGTTGGCTCATGAGGAAATAGAGAAAAAAAGATTGCTAATGGTCATTAATGAGTTACAGTAGGAGATTAAAAATAAAAGTTAAATCATCTATCGACTCAAAAGCAGCACTGAGGAAGAAGAAAAACGAATTACACTTAAAGATAAAGTAGTCCAACTGCAATAGATACGCATTCAAAGCAAAAAGAGGCAGGAGTCTTTTAATGCTCCCAAATTCAATGTGTCTGCTCTCGAGAGGATATCCTTGATTGATATTAGCGCCTTAGCTATTTTGATCAGTTTCCTCACACCCAAATAAATTTGCCAGCTGACACTACTGAACAAACAACTGAGATTCCTGATTCTGAAATCAAAGCAATGCGTATTTGAATTGGCTGGAAGTGTAAAAGCAGTAAAGAACAAACAAATTGCCTACTACCACAAGCATATTACTTATTTTGAGAAGCTATGCAATAAAATACCTGAATAAATTTTGCAAATGACTTATTTTAAGTACCACATCCTCAAAGATACAATTGGATCATAAATTATGGGCATATTGAATAGTTCCGCCACAATATTTGAGGGCAAATTCTTAGAGGGAGGATAGGGGGAATAGCTTTATGCTGGAATTACTCAGTAAGCTCAAAAGAAGATTGAAGTCAAATATAATATATCCTAAGCAACATTATTAGAAGTGGACCCTGAAATAATTAACGAATACATCAACGACTGTCAAACTTAAAAAGAAAAGCTTATGAAACTTTTTGAGGCCATGTACAATAAAATTAGCAGCACGTTTCAGCTTTACCGAGCAGATATTGAAACGACAACACTTTTTATCTAAAATGTCCTTAAACATTTTTCCAAAGTATTTGTCCTTAGCAAAAATTTATACTTTCAGGCACAAAATATACAAAAACTAAATATTTATTTAATTAACTAACTCAACAAATGGGACAGAATGGAAATTGATAAAAATTTACAGCTTTAAGATTTGAGAGCTTAACTTGACGCTGAGAAAAAGCTGAAATTGTTCTTTACCGATAAAAGTATTAAGAGCGAGCAAAAGGCATTAATTGAGTAGAATTTAAAACTAACTTTCGAGATGAAGCACAGCAAAATGAGTGATTTGATGAATGTGATTTGCGCTGAAAAGGAGGAACTCCAAAGGAGGAATGAAGCAATTTGCAAGTCAAATGAAAAGCTCTGCCTTTAAAATAAGTAAATTCGGCGATTGTACGAATCAATACGAGAGAAGTACAATAAGATAACTGAGGAGCTGGCTGTAGTGAAAGAGACCATCATTAAAATGAATATTATTTGATGTCAATATAAATATTTTAATCATTCGTACCTTAAATCATTGAATATTCATACTCAATCATGATACATATTAGGCCATTAGTAGCGATCAATGATGACAAATACAAAGAAAATAGTAAAATCAAGACATTAAATATATGTTCAGAAAATGTGTAATACTGAATAGGCGATAATTTCTATTTACTCGGTTCTTGTCATTTTAAAATCAACCATGAATAAGTGATAATTTTATATTTATATAATATATTAAATTTCAATCTTTATAAATGGAGAAAGATTTGTCGTCATGGTCTAACATTATAGATTATATGCTTTTTAAACACCCTCATTCTTAAAAAGATAATTCGAATAAAAAATAATAAGGTGAACTTTTCGAAGATAAATTTTCAGTGATAAAAAGGTTGCAGAGCGAGTTAGCAGATTTAACCTACACTGAAGAATCCCTCATTTAATTCATCCAAGCCTTCATCAAATGCATCAACAAGATCGGAAATGGAGAAACCAGTAAAGAAAAAACTCGTGTGAAATAACTATTTCCCCCTTAAGTTGTTTTAGAGGTCAGATAAGAAAAAAAATTCTTTGGAGATCTCCTTAAGCAGGCCAAGTAAACCATGGGTCAAATAAACTAAGTCAATAAATCCCGCATTTACCACGAAATTGCAAATATCAAACAGGTCATCAATGTGGAAAGCAAAGTCTCACGAAATAAATTTAGACTAAATGTGGCGGAAACCTATGATTATATGTGCCTTTCGTAGGAGCAGATGGATGAAGTGATCAAATTGTAGCACGTGGGGGCTTAAATCTAAAAGCTCGGAGAGACCATCAAATTTAAACTTGACTCAGTCAGAAAGTAGACCGAATAAATCACTCTCCTTCTCGGCAAGACCTTTGCTGAACATGCCGACTTCATCAAAAATTTTAAATATGACCTCAGCATGGAGGAAGTGGAGCTGATTGCTCAGGTTGCTAGGTAAGCATGTGATGATTATGAGAATGGGGTGTATTTGCTTGTAGTATACTTCATCAGATCCTGCAACTGCCTTTAAAAACAGAGTTACAAGGTGTCCTAAATCTAAGGTAAACTGAATACTGCCATTTGCTAAATATCTTAGAAGTATCCGCCAGGAAACAACCTTTCATAACAAGATTTAAAATATTTACAAAAATATAAGGAAATGCCATTAGAAAAACAACCATTTAATTTTCAAAAACATAATCTAAATAAAAATTAGTAAAAACAGTAGCAACTGGAGTAGATCATCAAGGGCCACGCCACAATTGCTAAATAATGCAAACCCCTATTAGAAACTCTCGTCAAATTCACTTGTTTAGAGAACTGTCTTTCGTTTAAATTGGGGCTCAAATATAACACTGACAGTCCCAACCACAAGTCTCTAACTCGAATAATCGAAAAGATGTTGTTTAAAAATGACAGAAAGGAAAAAGAAGATCAAAAAGAAACGAGCATACACTAACAATTGAATCGGGAAGAAATAGATTACAAAACAAAGATATAATAAAAGTTACAAAACTAAGAATCAGTATCCTTTACTATCAGTGACATGGTGAGGGGTAAGTGCCTCTTTAACTCTATTGAGGATATCATTGAGGCCGTATATAAGATCAAAAGTTATGTTGCCGATAACGCTGGTAGCTACAGACTGATTGAGGTGGAGAGCAGATTCAACAATAAAACTCCTATTTCCGATGTCACTCTTAAGATTGCTCTCGAATAGAAGATCATTGCATAGCTGCAGCTCACTTTGCAGGCAAACGCAGCCACTTACACTTTTGCTCACAAAATATATGAGTTTAAGCGGATTAAATGTTTTTCCAAGATAAAGGCCATCTATGATTACTTTAAATAGTTTAAATTATAATTTGCCATAATGGTGGGGCAAAGGGTTAAGCTAGCCGATACTGGTAAGGGCAATTCTTCTATGAATCAGTACAATTAAAACATCAAAAAATACACTTCTTAAATTCGAGAGTATTTTGATCTGAAATAAGAGATTAAAATCAAATCTTTTCGATAACTTTTTGGAAGGAAGCTGTTTCGGCCATAAAATTAAGTTAAAGAAGAGCTATTGTAGGCTATTGAACAACTCTAAGATTTCATTCTGCCTATTTTTTGCATTAAAATTGGGGAATGGGGATTGTAATTTGGGGGTAAAATTAACACTATAATTTTCAAGGAAAATCATTCACCAATTTTTAAATCCACTCTCCTCTATTTTTTGTATCGCCACATCGATACCGAAGAACATTTCTAATCCATCAAGCAATTCTAAAATCAAAGGCAAAGATAAATAAGGCAAAAACAGAAAAAAAATCCTTAATGGAAAAAATAAAAGATACCATTTTACGAGTACTTAGAAAATAGCTTTGGAGTCAAAGGTGTTGACCAGTATCACAATAGTACTGCAAGGATTTTTTATCAATTCAAGACCCTATCAGCAATGATTGACTGTGACTTCGAAGAAGGGAAGATCTGCCATAGTTACCTGCATCAAATTAATAAAATTTTTGGTGAAAATAGTGAAGAGACTATTCGATCTTTGCTGAATTTTGCCAAGCTATGCTTCTTAAGAAAATAGTATTCCCCCTTTTAATCTTTATGCAAATGGTCAATCAGTTTAATATAAAAAGTATATTCAATGGAGACTCTAAAAAAAGATTAAAATATGGTTGGCATCTAACTTTTAGTGGCTTAAAATTATTTGCAGCAAGGTAAAACAAAGGAAGCAAAGAGTATTTTGAAGAATGCTTTAGGCATTTTAACATCTTTGGAGAAAAAAGACGATAAAAGATAAATCGAATGCTGGCTCATGCTCGTTGAGTGTTAAATAAAGTTGGAAGAGAAAGATTTTATATAAAAATACCAAAGATCATACTCAAAGGTGCTTGAAAAAGTCAAGATGGAAGGGATACCGTTCAGAGGCAGAACTGTTGCAGACACTGAGTGGCGCATAGCCTAAAGGTGTTGGAAAATAGCTGAAAAAACTAATAACTTTGAGATGCAAAAAGAAACTCTTGATCAGCATTATCGAAGAGCAATGGTTTTATTTTCTGCTCAGAATGTAGAAAAATGTGTGGTTGCATCAGAAACAATCCATTGGAGTGAGTTTAACAAAATTAAATTGGAAAAGCCATCGCTGAAAGAGAATAGATATACAGTTTACTTAGATTTTGCAAGTATTAAATTGTATATTTAGATAAAAGTATACAAGCAAAACAATGTGAGGTTTTAAAGGAGATAAAAATATTTAAACTGCAATAATTATTCCTAAATGGTAATAAAATAAGAAGCGAAGGCTGCCACCATTTGAGTAGTGCGAATTGGCCCAATCTTCGTCAATTAAATCTCAGTAATAAATCAATAAGTTAGACGATAATTCAATAGGAAGCTAAGGCTGCCAGCATTTGAGCAGCGCGAATTGGCCCAATCTTAGTCAATTATCCCTAGGTAATAAATCAATAAGTTAGACGATAATTCAATAGGAAGCTAAGGCTGCCAGCATTTGAGCAGTGCGAATTGGCCCAATCTTAGTCAATTATACCTAAGTAATAAATCAATAAGTTAGAAAGGAATTTAATAGGAAGCTAAGGCTGCCAGCATTTGAGCAGCGCGAATTGGCCCAATCTTAGTCAATTATCCCTAGGTAATAAATCAATAAGTTAGAGTATAATAATCTGGAACCTCAAGACATAGAGCTATTCAATAAAGTTGCTTAACTTGCTACTGTTTCTATAAACATTTGATCTTTCATATCATCTATTATTTTCTATAAGATTTAATGGTCATGGCTTTAGTGGTATAGTAAGATAAGACAACGAACCTTTGATGCTATTAAAATGGAATATTAGATATTATTAGATGTAGTTGGGCTAAAAATTAATCAATTGACTTTAAAATTGATCTTCAGAGTTCGATATATATCTTTCTAAAAATATCAAGATTAATAAATTAAGAATGTTAACATCATTTATGACTATCAAACGACTATCACTTTTTATTTGAAAATGCTTCAATTTTTTGTTTATTTGTAATGTATACGATCATAAAATAATAGCGTGACATTTTTGATATTTTTCGATATGACTGTCCAGTTCTTGACTTTGTTTTTCTAATTTGTTTGTTCATTTTATATACTTATGACTTTATTTTTGTTTACTGAATAAATTAGAAATTAATAATTAAAGTAATTTTATTTCTGGAATTATATCATAGTAAGAGTTTCGAAAAACGATCTCGGACTAAAAACTAAATAAATAATAATAGATTAACTCTTCATTTATAAAATTGAATGAAAGCTATTTTCTCGAAAAACTAAACTTAATTTTATATACGCTCTCACCATTAAATATCAATTGTTATTAATTACCTATAAACATGTTGGAATAACTTAAAGTGTCTAACCTGCAAATCAATCAAAGTAATCATTCAAACAATTTTAATCTCAAGAAGTTAAGACAAAGAAAAGTCTAGTCATGGTAGAATTACAATAACTCTTCGACAATTAGCCGATTACTTGGTGGACTTTTCGAAGATAAATTTTCAGTGATAAAAAGGTTGCAGAGCGAGTTAGCAGATTTAACCTACACTGAAGAATCCCTCATTTAATTCATCCAAGCCTTCATCAAATGCATCAACAAGATCGGAAATGGAGAAACCAGTAAAGAAAAAACTCGTGTAAAATAACTATTTCCCCCTTAAGTTGTTTTAGAGGTCAGATAAGAAAAAAAATTCTTTGGAGATCTCCTTAA
>Ga0302188_10002025_pt1 | contig 15130 bp, 14 predicted proteins | sample II_Bog_E2_1_FD_198783 | JGI IMG/M metagenome (GOLD analysis project Ga0302188, IMG submission 198783) | Peat permafrost microbial communities from Stordalen Mire near Abisko, Sweden - II_Bog_E2_1 | ecosystem: Environmental > Terrestrial > Soil > Wetlands > Peat | place: Sweden: Abisko...
TCCTTCCATGAATGAAGAGTTCCGCTGGTGGGCCGCCATTTGTCAGCGAATAGGATTTGATAGCGATACTTACCAACTGCTGAGCTGCCACTTTATCCAAATGGAATTCTCCTCTCTTCGGATTGAACCACGGCCCGACGTCGCCTTTGAAAACAACCCCATCGCCAGAGTTTAGAAACATTTGGGCCGCGCAGCACGCAGTCTTCTCGTCCTTCTCCCGTTCGAGCTGTTTGAACACGATGCCCAGGTAGCAAACCCCTTTTCGGGCGGCCGCTAGGTTCCAAGGTTTTCCTCCTGATTTGTAAAAAACTGCAGAACTCATATTCCAGGCAATCTGCGACTCAAGCACAGAGAGGTCGTGCAGATACTTCCCGTTGGATTTCTTCACATCCCGCCAAGCAATTGTTGATTCCCGGACAATCTGCGTGGCGATTTCTTTCTCCAGTAATCGGCCCTTGAGCTGATGATGAAAGTCAGGATCGTATTGATAGGCGACGTCATCGCCACGCCACTCCGCGAAATCAAAAACCGGCTCGTCTTGGCGTCGCTTCGCCTCCGAGAGTCCAATTGCCTTTTTCGTGTCCGTGCGAAGCAACTTTGCAATCATCGAGCGGGGCCTGCAATTCACCCATACAAAATCGGGCACAACCACCAACCATATGTCCACCTGGGCCTCACCCTCTCGTCGCTGTTCAATAATGGCATCAGCGTAAAGTGTCGTCGTATCATAAACGCGCTGATGTTTATCCTCCTGATGGGCGACAGTGTGCAACTTGAGATGGTCTATCTTTGCAACCAGATAGGGCTTTGAGTCCCAAGGAATACCGAATGCCGCCTCGAATCCTGGATAAACTGGTCGATTGCGTTTCGCCTTGAGAGAAAAAACTGGGGTTTGAAGCCGATGAACATAATCAGTCACGCGCTTGATGCCTTGCTCAGTGCCAGCGATGCCCATCCGAACTCCGTGCGGCTTGCCCTCGTCCAAGGGCCCGAACAATGCCAAACCCTCCCGCGGATCTGCCATCAATTGAGAATGAGCGAAGCGTAGCAACGGCTCGGAAAGAGCATCCAAGACAAATTCAGTCGCTTTGTTCGTCATCTTCATCCTCGGGTTCCTCTTCGTCTTGGGTGGGGTCAATCGGCTGGGCCTCGACGACCCGATACGAGGACGTCGTGCTAAATGCGATGGGCGAAACTCCGAAATTTAGAAAACAATCGCTCGCGACCGGTAATTGGAAAAATTCGGCTCCGTTGGCCAGATAGGCGACAAAGGCTAGATTACGGTCTCTCCAAGCGTCATTCCACCATGACTTGCCTTGGTTACGCCTTGCTCGGTGTTGTTGAGAATCCGAATCGTAAAGGGTCTTCCCGTCCGATGTAAATACGACGTGTGACTTGAGAAAGATACCCGCCGTCAACTCGAAGGTTGGCACTCCCTGCACGGCGAAGTGCCAGTAGCGCTTCGGCTTCAACCCCTCCTTAGTTGCATTTAACGATTTGAATCCAACAAGGGCGCGGTCATGTCTTTTTCCATCCACGCCAAGGAACGTCTGCTCATCATTGACAAGTTTATCTTTCTCAAGCCAAAAACATTTTTTCTTGGCCGAAAGAGCGTAAACGCTGCAGTTCCGGGAGGTAGCAAGTCGCTCAAATGCCCTCCTCAGCAGCGATTGAAACAGATTGCGGAACTGACGAGGGGGCATGTTGAGATGCTCCACCCCGTTCCTCAAAGCATCCTTCCAGGTTATTGGTGATGAATTTTGCGTTGTAATCCGAAAACGAGAAAGTGCTTTGGAGGTTACCTCCGGAATTTCGAAGCTCAAAAAGCCGTTGCCATAGTTCTCGACAAGAATAGGCAGCTTTTCGAGATCCAGCCCCCGTTTCACAACTGCACCCGCCGGATGATACCAGAGCGTCTCTCCACCGCCGATATATGGGAAAAGATTCGATATACAAAGTTCAGACTCCGGGAAGACACCCTCATCGACAGGATACGCGGATTTCCACCATTGGCTCACAATTGAAGCACCATCGGGATTTTCTGGCTGAATATTCTCCCGCTTTAGAACGTCGAGTAAGGTCGCCAAGCCCGATGCCCATCCAAGGTCAAACCGGACGGCATTCACATGCTTTCCCAACTCGAGCGGAAAATCTTGAAAGGCCGTATCGTCAAATTTCAGCGGCACGACCAAATCAACGCCTTTCACCTTTTCCGCGTCCAAGGCCATCCGAATTTCCCGCATGACACCCGGCTTATTGCAATCCTTCGTGACGCAGAGGAGAAATTTGGTGGAGTGTTTCGAGATGGCGTCCTCGATTTCAGTCCAGAACTTCTCCCCCCCTATCAGCTTCGTCACGTCGCTCCAAACCTGAAAGCCGGCGCCGGCAAGTTTCATAGAAAGCCATCTGGCGAATTCGTTATCCTCAGGGGTGGCGTGGCTGACGAAAATCATCGGCGCTTAATATACCGGAGTGATTGTCATTCGCCCAGAGTGGAACCACGGCGAGTTCGTTGAATCTCTCGGGCGACTTGTGTGCCTTAGCCACTACGTTCCGACGCAACCTTTCCCTTAAAAGGGTGCGTGATGCTGTTAATCAGAGAACCCTCGACACTTTAGTCTATTTTGGGAGCCGACCAGGCGGGAGGTGCTTTCGATTCACCACGCGGATTTCCATGTTTTGCGCCTCTTTGAGATCATCCAACCACACCTGAAATTCTTCGCGAACCCGGTCTGCAATTCTATCGAGTAACAATTCCGCTCCCGGCGTAAGTGGAGGATTGTCGGGAAAGAAAGTACCATTAGGAGTATATAACTGAAGGGGGACGTTCTGGATCCCAATGCTTGGGACATACTCGATACCGTCTTCACAGAGCGCCACGCCGTCGCATGCGACAACGACATCCGGGCCGCCGACACCGACTGTGGCCACCCGGCCGCTGAAACCATCAAATTCCACTTGGGAGAAGCGGACAAAGTAGTGAAGCGTGGATAGCCAACCAGCCGAACCGATCGTTTTTCGGAGTTCGCACTTCTCGATCTTAAGCACCGGGCTCGATAGAGTTTTAGGGGTTTTGGCGGTAGCTGTGGAGAATCCCGCCCCAGTGAATTGTGTTTGTGGTTTCATTGCATGTCCTTCTTGGATTGAGAGCTCTGAGAATTTCCACTTTTTTTTGAAAAACTTTTAAAGTAGTCCCTCTGTACCCTGGAAAGCATCCGGCATTTCACGAAGCCGAAGATCATCTGGCCATTCACTCCAATCCCCGCCGTGACAGTCGCGTAGCTCGAAAACCTTGCCATTTTCAATTGGCCGACGACCAAGTTGCTTCAGAAAAAATGCAACACCTTGAGCACGGCAGTGGTCGCGTATCTGTCTGGCCCATGCGACATCGAAAGACCGGACAAATTCCTTCCTTCCGCTCTCTCCACCCAGAATTAGCCAAGAAATTCCCTTCAGGTTTAGCTTTTTGGGAGGGATGCGCTCCCACAGCGGTTCAAGCGAGAGACCGCGAACCGATGCAGGCACTTTCCGTAACTGATCGATTCGATCCAGATAATCAGTCCCAGTCACCGTTGTCATTGCGCAGACATTTGAGGGGAAGCTACCGATTCGTTCTCCGAAACGTACCATCCGTTTGGGTCTTTTAGTAAGCCATAGCCAGAAATGACGTCTGCCTTCCTCTGATCGAATCGGCGCGATTACCTCTTTTTCCAGAAACGGAAAATCACTTTCGCTGGAAAGCGCGTCTCCCATGTCGCTGACGAAAACCAAACGGCGTAGGCCATCCAACCACGGTTTTTCAGGATCGTTCACTCCTCGAAGGTCTCGCTTGCCTGCCATCTTCCAAACGCGATCTTCAAATCGAGTAACTTTTTCAAAAACTGGGGCATAGCCTGTGTTCATTTGCCGGTATGGATTAACAATGCTGCGCCCTTTGTTCAGGTGCAGAAATGCTGCATAACAGGTGATCGCCCTAGCGATGGCTTCCTCGGCTACCAAAGACGCAGACTTGCCATGATCCTCATTAATCTTATGAAGGAACTCTTTCCTCAGATGCCAGATGTTCGTGGTAGAGATTGCGGAAGAATGGCCATGCAGAGGGATTTCAATGGATGAATATGCCCTAGCAATAAGCTCCTTGTAGATCGACTTACTCCTCCCAAGCGGCCAACTGGTTTCCACTGCAACAGCGGTATCGATCGATCTGAGAATCTCTCCCGGAGGAGGAAAGAGCTCACAGCCCCCACATCCCATGATCGGGTTTACGGTCGAGTGGCACCATTGGATTTGAGTTTTGTCTGACATATTGGCGCATATGGGGCCATTTTTCTCGAGTGTCAATAGGGGCTGCGCATTTTTCTGCACACTACAGAATGAGCCCGGTGGCTGAGCCCCGCTTTCGCTGGGGCTCGCCGATGCGGTTGATTTTTTCCTGATTGTCATCAAGGCAATCAAGGTTCTGAAGAGTTTCTGAGTTATTGGCTGTTTTGATGGCGCTAACCCGGGGGTAGCAGTTGCTGCTCCCAAAACACAAAAAAGCACATGAAACCCATTGAATTCGCATCACCCAGTGATGCCACCACTACCAACGACACCTCCCCATGGACTCAACCCAAGCGGAGCGTTTATCAAGACCTGATCCTAAAAGAAGAGTACGAGGAGAGACGCCTCAAGCTCCCAATCGGACAGACTTGGTTGCGCCTTGTGCCAGCATTCCAGTCCAGTCCATTTGATTGGATGCTCGCTGTGCATGCAGTGAACTTTGACGGTGGAAAATTTGCACACCCCAAGACACTAAGAAGAAACGCCCGGAGCATCTTCGATCACGCTTATTCGTGGTGCTTGGCCAATGCCCCCGAGTCGTTGTTTTCCAAAACCAACAAAAATGGGGTGAGGCTCTTGACCGACCCGCTCTCCATCTTCTGGTGCTTTCTCGAAGAGGAGGGACGGACTGTCGCCCGGCTTTTCCTTGCCAGTGGGTATGACGGTTCTCGCGGGGGAGTTGCAGGCCTTGGCTACCAACTCTGGAAGATGGCTCACGAAAAAGACGAAACAGGCACTCTGATCTGTGATGCTGTTAATCACGAATCTGGCGTACTTGTCTGTATTGAGAAGACGCAACCCCGTGGAGCGAAATATCCGAGCTATTCACTACGTCGTGGACGCCAACCAGCTCCAATTGCCGACTTCTTGTCAAAAATGGATGACACAGAAATCAAGGCGCTCTGCCCACTCGAAGATGTTGTCCGTGAACTCAGCGAAGAAGAGCAATGGAAGTGCCTTGAAAAAGTCATTGCTCCCAAAACAGTGGCGATTATCCGGGAGAACCTGAAGCGGTAATTCACTGAACTGCCCCTGGGGAGATTTCATTTCTCCTCAGGGGTTTCTCTCTTGAATATGGAAGACAAAAAAAAGATTCAAATATTTGCGCATCAAGAAGAGGCGTTCAACAAACTCTGTGACGTCGCGAGAGCCTGTTTTGCGATCCAACGCAAGTCACTGCCGTTTATGCCGCGTACAAATACCCTCATCATCGGGCCCAGCGGAAGTGGCAAAACATATCTTGCTAGTGCTGTGGCTTCAGAAACCGGAGCCCCCTTTCTTTCACTTTCCATTTCTGAATGGGTTCTCATCGCTTGTTCAACCCGTGGAGGTGTTTCCACATGGCCGGCCATTGTGCAGTTTCTGCTCACCAATCAAAAAGCCGAGGGAATCGTGATTTTTTTGGACGAACTGGATAAGTTGTCCGGAGCCAGCACTTGGGAGGCTTTTGAGCGCACGGAAATTTTCAAACTTCTTGATTTAGCCGTTCCCTCAGGACTCGCTGATTTAGATAATGACCCCGTTTCAGATGAGGATCATCAGACCGCCAAGTCGGTACTCGCTAATCGCACCATGATCATCGGAGCAGGAGCATTTCAGGATCTCTGGGACTCTCCTCAAAAAAGCTGTGCAGGTTTTGGAAACACTTCTAATCCGGCAACTTCAATAACACTCAATCAGCTCAGCAAGACACTACCGAGAGAGTTGATCAACAGGTTCAGATCAGAAGTTCTGATTCTGCCTCAACTGGTATTCAGGGATTACGAGGAGATGCTCCTTCGCGCCGCTGAATCCATCCCATCTTATCTGCAGAAGACTTTTTTGGATCTGGGCCCGGGACGCATTCAAAAAGCATTGGAGGCACGGCAAGGGTGCCGATTTATCGAGGAATTGCTGCTAGACACTATTCTACTGGAGCGAGAAGCCATGAGAATCTTACATCCTCCAGATCAGGCTCTCGCTTCCAATAAATCTGCCATTCTAAAGGCTTTTAGAGCATTCGCACTATAGGTGCACAGTTCTGCTGGATTTATTTAACCTGCTTGACCGCATAGGTGCCTGGCCCAAGTCGCCCCATGAAGATCAGGGGGTTGGAACGGGGAATATGAATCACCGACTGGTTAGCCAGCTCCAAATAGGTGCCGCGAGGATATCCAGATGTGGCATTGACGATCACAAAGCTTCTTGCAAACGGATTCAGATTGTCTTCAGAAGGCACCAATATTGTTCCACCAGTTAAATACTCGCCCATGATGACAAAATCACCGGCCACGCCCTGTCCGACGATCTCCTTAGGGAGTTTGTCACGAGGACCCCAGATTGGAATTTTTCTACTGCTACCTTCTTCTGAGGAACTGTGGGGAACTTTCTTTTTAACAACTGGAGAAATGGATTTCACGGTGCTGACATCCGGCGGCGTTGCGCGGGGAACTTCTTGGGATTCTGCCGAGGCATTGGCATCAATCTGTTTCAACACGGCAGCATCATCGGCATGAAGCGCAAGAGAGGATAGTGCAAGTGTCCCCAGCAGTAGGGTAAAGGTTTTTTTAATCATGAGAAATGCTTCCTAGGTAGAGTGCCTCGTCCTACTTGGCTGGAGTGTTATAGGCGTGGGTGAGATTCTGGTGATCGCGAGTGTATCTCGTTCTGATATTCTGGACATCCGGATATAGAGTCATCAGTGTCTGATACAGTGTATTGGCCTTAGGAATGTCCTTGTCCACGAAGGCAAGGTTCATTTGCCAGTAGAGCGTGCTCGGAGCGTCAGGATATTCTTTACTCAATTCGGTAATGTCATTTCGCATGGTTGTCAGATCACCATGATGCAGATCAGCGGCGATCGTGTCGGAGAGAATTTTGGTGGCCTCTTGCTGTCGCAAGGTTTCCTCTGCCGACATCTTGTAATGGGCCTGATCAACGGGGGCGGGGATTATTCCTGAATCTACAAGCTGAGTCGCCACATCGGCTGTCTGGGCAACTTCAACACTCCCCAATACTTTGGGCGTATAGCCTTTGTTGAATTGGAGCTGGGTATCGTTACCAGTCAGGAAGGGACGGAAATCAGACTGGGTTACCTGTCCCGAGAAGGATCCCTCATCTGTTGAGTAGGTGAGCTTGAAATGGTAACTGCATTTGTCCAACAGGAAGCTGACAGTTTTGTTCAGAAAATCTCCATAAGCCGGATCGTCTGAGGGGAAGTATCTCATCGCCTCCTTGGTGTAGACTCCTCCGCTAGTTCCGGTGACAGCCAGCTCCAGAACAAAAGGTGTTGTGTTTCCATCGCCATGGATCACCCCGGAGAAGGGTTTATTCAGGGAAGGGTTGGCGGGGTCAAACAACACTCCCTGCACGGAATATCCGTCGGCTGTTTTCAAGTGATCTCCAAAGCGAATTCCCAGATCTCCTCTTGAATCCGAAGATTGCCAAATGCCGTAAATCACCTTTCCCGGCCCGCATAGGGAGAAAAAGGCTTCTTCCTTATCTCTTGCATCCTTGGCGATCCTGGCCTGCGCTGCGGCGGATTGTTCATCGGAGATTTTGAGTGCTTTGTCTATGGATGAGACAACGGCATCAACAGCAGAGTTCACTTTGGCAGTGTAGTCCTTGGCCTCGTCGCTACCCTCAAGAGCCCATTTCCCCTCAGGGGCCTTAGAGCCCTCATAGGTGCCTCCAGTCTGGCTGAGAATTTCAAAAGTCCAGGTTCCATCATCATTGAGCTTTGCGCGCGCCTTACCGTCTATTGTCAATTTTTTCCCATGAGGGGTGACAATCTTAAGAATGGAGATCGTCTTCAAGGCAGTGAGTTGGATGTTAGCCTGGTTAACGGCATCCAGCCCCGCCATGGCTCCTGTAGTGAGGGGGATATTTGCCTGAATAAGTTTGTTATCGGCCTCCATCGCGCGAGTGCGATCCGGTCCTGGCGTGATGGCATAGAGATCCTCGGTGAGCGAAACGAGCGCATGGAATTTCAGAACTGCCGCACTGGAGCCACTGGAGAGTTCATCGATGGTGAGTTTTTCGAGTTTCAACGGCTGAGTGGTGCTGAGTTGAAGACCGTACCATTCCCTAAATCCCTTTGCATATTTAGGCGCACAGCCAACAAGCAGAATCGGCAGGAGGATTAGAACAAATAACTTAGATGAATGTCGAAAAAGCATGGGATATATTGATCTTAATTAGAGGGCAACGGATTGGCGATGAATTGAGGTATGGCCGGCAGGATGGGGTTGAGGCTTGTCTCTTCTGTGGTGAGTTGGGCTTGCAGCGTGGCGCTTTTGTCTTGGGCTGCGGCGAGTTGTGTTTGTTTCAGCGCCAGTGTGGCCTGCGCCTTGCGCATAATAACTGCTTGGGCGTTGTAGTTGTTCAATATCCAAGAGCTAAGGCTCTTAGGAGCGACGATGTGTGTCACTCCGTTAAGGACGATTGTGACTGGGGATGGGGGGACATAGTTGCTGTATGTACCTAGGTACCCTGTGAGCATATCCACATTGCTTAGCGCATTGGATGCCAAGGCTGTGTAGGTCGTCACGGCATTGGATAAGGTCACGACACTTGCGGCTGCCTTGGTATTTGCGATTGTTAGCGCCTTGATGGAATTTGAGAGCCATGCAGGGTACTTCGTTGTGAGTATCGGCGTGTGCGTGTAGGGGTTGTAGGTATAATTGGTTGCCTCCACGTAGAAGGTGGCCTCTGCAACTCCGTAGTAGAAGTTGGAGATAACGACTGCCTGCACCTGGTATTTACCGGGCTTTGTAGGCGGGTTTGTTGCGCCGCTATAGGAAATGAGTACGGGAAGGTTTGCAGGGGTTGTCTGCACTACGGCTCCAGTCCCTGTCCCTTCTATTGCCATCAAGTTGACGAAGGAAATTTTGGCACGTGGATCCACCGGCGTTGGTTCAGGTGTCGGCACCGGCGTAGGGGTAGGAACCGGAGTGGGCGTAGGGTCTGGATTTGGAGTAGGATTTCCCCTTGTAGTAGGTGTTGGCTCCGGCGTGGGCGTAGGTGTTGGTACAGGCGTAGGAGTTGGCACCGGTGTAGGTGTCGGCGTAGGCGTAGGGGTTGGTACAGGAGCCACCGAGTTTGAGTTGAGTGTTACAAGCGCAGCAGTAGGGCTTCCAAGCCCTGTGGCTGTGTCAAATCCTGGGGTTGCTGGGTAGGCGTTAGCTCCAGAAGTGATATCACGCAAAGGCCAGCCTGTGGATCCTCCTCCATACACCTGTTTTGAGTAGAGGAGTTTCTTTAGGTTCTGGGTTAGCCCCAAGCTTTTGCGGCAGGCGCTAATGCCAGCCCAGATGGGGGTGGAAACACTTGTGCCTCCATAATTAAGCCATCCTCCGTTGTGATAGACCGCAACTGCCGTGTAAGGGTCGGCTACGGCGCTCACGTCTGGGTAAGTTCTGCCGGATGCGGAGGTGAATGGGGCTTGAGCTACGGATTTTAGTTCGTAGATGGAGACTCCACTCCCGCCGTTTTTCCAAGTGGTTTCGCTAGTGACAGTTTGCCCACGCATGACAAGGCTTGTTCCTCCGACGGCCGTGACAAATGGGCAGGCTGCGGGGTAAGCCGTATTTCCGGCAATATCGCCTGTGCAGGCAAAATATTCCGTGTTGGTATTGATGAAATAGCCATCATTGTTGGCTTCTCCGAAGTATTCACCGCTGGACCAACTCATGGAAACAACATCTGGGGAGTTTCCTTGGAGGTACTCAAGTCCTAGATAAAGGTTTCCTTCGATGACTTCAATTTTGGCGTTAGGTGCCATGGCGTGTACCATTTGAACGTCTAGGGCTGTTTCTCCAGCCCAGCCTGCGTCAGAGGAGGGATCAGGTCCAAAATTGTTAATAATGTTGAGTGTTGTCCTAGGCAATCCGAATGTGTCACTGAAGGTGTCTAGTTCGTTCTGCAGGTTGTAATCTGCGAATTGAGTAACAATGGCCACTGTTACTCCTTCTCCTAACCCAACATTGTTGGTGTTTAGGTTGTTGGTCATGCCATAGGCATAATAGAGGTCCTGGGGACGGTATGCAGATCCCGTGTAGGGGAGAGCGGCTGGGAGTGGATCCCCGTGTTCGGTGCTGCCAATGGTGTTGGCACGCTTTCCATCTAAATAGCCATACTTCCACTGCAGCATGTGGCGTGCAGTGTGTCCAGTATCGGGGTTGGTACTCTCTGCCCGAACCCCGGCCCAAAGAAGGGCGAGTAAGGCTAGGGAGAGGAATATTTTGTGCATGGAGATAGGGTGTTTCTACCTATCCTTACGGATTCTTAGGGAGCAGGTTGCAACCAGAGACGAAAAATCGTGATTTTCTGGGTTAACCTCATCTAAGGACTGCCGCTTAAAGCCGTGGTACCGTTGGACTTCTCTAGATGGTGCCTCTTCTGGGTACTTCCGTTTTTTGTGGGATCCAAAAGGGGTGTATGTTTTGTCTATTAAGAGATCGCCAAATAAGAATTCAGATTGGGATGCTCGTATTTCTACCTCATTTTTAACAGAGAAATCTGGGGTTTATACTTGGCAATTTGGAGGCCCTGGGGGAGTGTAAAAATGTTTCTGTAAATTGGAGGAGCGCGATGTCCTTGAAGAAGCCCCCCTGGGGTGACGGAGAGAGGCGAAGCGTAGCGAGCCGAACGCAGTGACCCCAGGGGGGGCTGCCGCCGGTATAGCAAAGAGGTGAGTCCGTGTGGTTCTGTTGGGGTGTAACCAAACACATCCAACACGCCGAACTCACACATGACTCACCAACTCGACACTGAACTTTTGACCACGGTAATGCAACTCTTGACCAAGGAGGGGACCTCTGGCTTTGCCGAGGGCCTGCGCCTGCTTGTCAACGAAGCGATGGTAGCAGAGAGAACTGCCGTTCTTGGGGCTAGGCCCTACGAACGCTCTGAAGCTCGCCTTGGGTACGCCAACGGCTTTAAGCCCAAGACACTGGCCACGCGCCTTGGTGCCATCGAGTTCCGGGTTCCTCAAGTGAGGGGAGAGGTGGACTTTTACCCCAGCTCCCTGGAGAAGGGAGTTCGTAGCGAGCAGGCCCTCAAACTGGCTCTGGCGGAAATGTACGTTCAGGGCGTCTCCACCCGTAAGGTGAGTGCCATCGTGGAGGAACTCTGCGGCCTCTCGGTGAGTTCGACGCAAGTGAGCCAGTGTGCCGCCAGGCTCGATGCCGAGCTTCAATCGTGGCGGGATCGGCCCTTGGGAGCCTGTCCCTACATGATCCTTGATGCCCGTTACGAGAAGGTACGTCAGGGCGGCCAGTTGCTCGACTGCGCCATCTTGATCGCGCTCGGGATCGGACTTGATGGCAAACGCTCCATCCTTGGAGTCAGCGTTGCCCTCAGTGAGGCCGAGGTCCACTGGAGGGAGTTCCTGCTCAGTCTCCAATCCCGGGGTCTGACAGGGTGCAGGTTCATCGTCAGTGATGCCCATCCCGGTCTTGCTGCTGCAAGGATGGCTGTCTTCCCTTCGCTTCCTTGGCAACGCTGTCAGTTCCATCTCGCCCAAAATGCTCAGGCTCTCGTGCCTCGCCTGGAAATGCGTTCTCGCGTGGCTTATGACATCCGCTCCATCTTCAATGCCTCGGACCTTCCAAGTGCGCTCCTCCGGCTCAAGGAACTCGTCGTCTTTTACTCTAAAATCGCCCCCAAACTCGCCTCTTGGATGGAGACCAATATCCCAGAAGGCCTCGCCGTCTTCGCTCTCCCTCAAGCCCATCAGCGACGTCTGCGCACCAGCAACGCTCTCGAACGCGTCAATCAGGAACTCAAGCGCCGCACCCGCGTCGCCTCTTGCTTCCCCAATGAAGCCTCCCTCCTGCGCCTCGTCTCAGCTCTCCTCTCTGAAATCTCCGACGAATGGATCACAGGAAAAATCTACCTCAACATGAACCCAACTGACTCTCCTACCCCTTAACCAATTTTACAGAAAATGATTTACGCTACCCCAAGCGTGACTACCACCTTCGTTGTCTCACCTAAAAACCAGATCATCACCTTCGTTAAACCATCGCCCCATGTCTATACCCCAGGCGGGTCCTTTGGACTAGCGGCAACGGCCCCTGGCGGGACCGTGTCCTTTAGTAGCAGCAACACCAATGTGATTTCGATTTCTGGAAATATAGCCAACATCATCGGTGCTGGTAATTCTATCATCACGGCAACCCAAGGAGGGAACACCAACTACGCACCGGCACCCCCGCTACAACGGACGGTTACTATCACCAAAGCGTCCCAAACAATTGCCTTCCAGCCGCTATCTCCACTCCTATTAGGGGAAAGCAGCTTCACACTCGAGGCCACCGCCACATCAGGACTTACTGTACATTTTGTGAGTAGTAACACGAATGTGATATCCATCGCCGTAACTACTGCAAACATCATTGGAAAGGGAACGGCTACTTTGACGGCTGTGCAAATTGGGGATGACAACTGGAAACCAGCTAAATCCATCTCCCAAAAAGTGAAATAAAAAATTAAAATTTGCATGAGAAATTGGCCTCTTGCGCATGGCTAAGGGCAGAGATGCCCGAAGAATTAGATCGGTTTAAGTTGAGTTATAGCCACCAGGTTCATGAGAAGCATAACAGCAGTCTCACGCGGAAAACCGAGCGGTGACTCGAATCCTTGGGAAAGGATGAGAGAGCTTGCCAAAGGCAAGGCCCCAAACGGGGCGAGCAATACAGGGAGTAAGCGAGTCAATCGCGGTTTGGCCTGCTGCTAGCAGCCTGCAAGGCGAGGCCATCGGGAGATGGTGAGGCAAATGCGGGGGACGCGGAGGAAAATACAGTGGGATCTTTTATTTTTCTCTACTCCGTGCTCTCCGCGAGCCCCGCGTGAGAATCTCAGAAAATGATCCAACGTCATTTCCTGAGTTCCAGATCATTACCCCTCCTTTACTCTTCACTCCTTTCACTAATTTGGTGAGCAAGATTTCTCTGCTCCCATGATTCTATTGCAAAATCTGGGTTAATCCGCAGGAGTTTCTCTCTCCCGGACGTCGTGGACATCAATAGTGCCAGGCACCACAGGATTGAAGGCTCGGACAAAGGCGTTTTTAAAAACATTTCCAATGGTGGCGAGAATCGCCTCTTGGGGATCGGCAAAGCTCCCTGAAATAGGAATCTTGGTCGCAAATCGATCTTTGATTTGATTGCGAAAGAGGCGTCCCACGCCCCCTAATATTCCTTCCCAAGCAAGTTTAACAGGATTTTTAATATCCTGTTGTAACGAGAAAATTTGCATGTGATCAAATGCGGGGATGACATAACCCGTGAATTTCCCATCGGAAGCACTCAGCTGCAGCGCCGCAGCAAATGTCCCTTTCTTGAAATCAAAATAGGCATAGGCTTCCGTTAACTCGTTGAGATTGATCAAGGGGATATTGGAAACGTCCGCCTTGAGATCGAACATGGGGTATTTTTCATAGGGATCAAAAGTCACATCGGCTTTTAACATTCCATCCATCACAGGCTTTCCTTCAGCATGGAGCGTCGCCGATCCGCCTCGAGACAACTGCTTGCTCGTCGTGAGGTTAGAAGCTGTGATGTAAAGATCTGTTAGTTGAATATCTATCTTCGGATGGCTGTAAAAATCGCGATACTGCAGCGTGCCATCTTCCACATGAAACCGATTGATTTTCAGGGGGAAAAGCTGTTTTACCGTCTCTGCCCAGGGGGTGTTAACTCCGGTTTGTGTTTGCTCTGCCGTAGGGCCATTGACAATATTAATAATTGGCTGTTTCAACATAACATTACCGACAAAATGCCCATGGAACAGAGCTTTCCATTCTACAGCCAGATCAATCGCTGGAGCGGAAAAGAAAGGAACTGGTATTTTTCCTGAGTTTTTATAAATCGTTATATTCCGAATCACATACGCTCCTCTCCAGAGGTGGAGATCAATATTCTCAATCGATCCGGAGTAGTCCTTTGTCTGATTGATCTTTCGATTGACATACTGAAGCACCCAAATGGACAAATAAAAATGCAGACAGAGGAAAACAAGAATAAGCGCTAATAAAGCGAGCCATCGCGGCTTTTTTATCGTCGAAATATAGGAGGTGAGTTGACGTGCCAGAGTCATTTAATCCTTAAGCTTAACTGTTTTCATGAGCGACCTGTACGCTATCAAATCGCACTTTTTCTCGAACATCTTTGATAGGAGTACACAATCAGGGCTGACTTTCCCGATTTATATTCCAACATTCATCTTCGTTCCATCCCTGATCTTGTAATCCCCGAGGAACGCTCTAAAGAGAAATTGGCGGGTCAAGTGCCTGATAGCTTGAAGCTGTCGTTCAAGGTGACTTGAGTTCCTTTTCGATCACCTCGCGCAACACGCCGGTTTGTTGTTGAATTCTGCCGATTAACTCCTCCTCTTTTCCAGAGATATATTGGAGGTCGTCATCCGTAAGAATTGACCATTTTTGTTTGAGTTTTGCCCTCGTGATTGCCCAGTCGCCCTTGATTTCTTGGATATTCATCAGGGAAAAGAGTAGCTTAATTAAGCGACGTCTCTATGGGGTATAACCCTTAGGTGCGGAGGCTCAGGAGCGTTTTACCTCCGGCTGAGATTCCCGGTAAAATAGAGAACTAAAAGGATGATCAGAATGAGACCAAATCCGCCTCCTCCGATCATGGGGCCCCCAAGGTAAAATCCCCCACCACCAAACAGGAGCATTAAAATTATTAAGAGGATTAGTAGATTCATCCTTAAAATAGTGCCACAGAGAAACTCTGCGACTAGCTGGGTATTCACCCCATAGCATCGCCTTCAGAGGGACTTTATGAGTCGCAGCGAGTAGAGCGTT
>Ga0302188_10002027_pt1 | contig 15115 bp, 25 predicted proteins | sample II_Bog_E2_1_FD_198783 | JGI IMG/M metagenome (GOLD analysis project Ga0302188, IMG submission 198783) | Peat permafrost microbial communities from Stordalen Mire near Abisko, Sweden - II_Bog_E2_1 | ecosystem: Environmental > Terrestrial > Soil > Wetlands > Peat | place: Sweden: Abisko...
CCTAAAATATTGTTGATGTATTGCTGCATATCTTCACCCATCAATCGATTGGCCAGCTTGCCGCGTTCCTTTTGGTCATAGGTGCCACCAGCATAGCCGCCTGAATTAGCGGCCGCTTCCATGGCATTCATGGCCTCATCTCTTTTGAACTGATAGCCTTCACTGGGCTTGTAGTTCTGAACGATGTTGTTGTAGTTGGCAAATGGGTCTTCAGCGAACTGTCCATACATGCCATTAGCTTGTTGATTAGCTTGTTCTCCACGGTTCACGTAGGGGTCGTAGTATTGATGTCCAACACCTGGCATTTGGTCTAGGTAGGGGCGAGCATTTCTAGCGGGGTTTTTATTGCCGTTGAATAGTTTGCTCATAACGCCGCCGCCAGCGCCTGCTAAAATTGATAGTGTTACTGGATCCATAATCTACTCCTTACGACGGTACACTGGTGATAGTTTGTAAACTGCCATCTAGTGCTATAAATTGCATTGCTCCATAAGGAGAGTTCAGCGTTGTATTGAACCATAACGTCCCAGCTGGCATTGGTGGCTTTAAATCTGTAACAAAGGTAACTTGGTCAGCATTAAGATTAGGGATGGTGAAACCATTGTCGCTAAGCCCTTCTAAGAGCGTTTGAATCAAGGCTTCTATAAAGTTTTCTTGGCTGTTCATTTTTACATATGGTGGAATATCCATTATTGGTATGCCTCCAAGTAACAATTGTTTACACAAAAATGACTCATTCCGATGAATCTAAACTTGGGCGTCCAGTCATTGTACAAACCCATTTTTTCCCACGTCATTTGATTTTGCCGCTGGCCTTCAGTCTGCATATAACGGCTTACATAGTTTCCGTAAGTCACCCCACCATCCGCTGACAACGCGAGGTCCACGCGTGGCACATAGTGAAGGCTCGCGTTAGATTGATCTAAGCCTACATACCCTGGGTCATAGCCTTGTTCAATCATCATATAGAGAGAGTTGGCTATGAATTGTGAGGCGTCTGGGTATCTCTGGGATTTACAGATACGGATACGAGGGATTTCGCCAATTAGAGCAGGATCTGCGGCTGGTGAGATATTCTCATCGTAAGTTGTGAAATCGCTGCTCATTTGGTACAGGCACGCATTGTTTAATGAAATAAAGTATGTCGCCTGATTGAAGTAAACCACGTCCACCGCTGGGTGATAATTCAAGTTCGAATCCGAAAGATGATAAAAAGCCTTGAGATTAAAATCATAGATTAAAGTCAGATTATCCTCAGGAGCAAAGAATGTTAACTGATAAAATAGGTGTCCATCTTTACGATAGAATGAAGCCATAGATTGGTCTGGGTGAACCAAAGAACTCATGAGATAGCTAATGCCATCGGTAGAGATTTGCTGCGCACCTTGCTGACTGTAGACCATTATAACTGGGGCATTGGACTCATTTACACCCAGCCATGCAATGTACTCATCGCAGGATGCAATGGTATTTGCACTTAGACATCCATAGTCCACATTGATAGATTCGTTTCGTCTAAAGTATACGGCGGTGCTCACTTGAGTGAATATTTCACATACTGAACTTCCTAACACCAAAATATTATTTCCTTGCCCAGGTATTCGCTTAACGGCCAATGGATAATCAGGCTTTGTGGAAAGAGGTAAGCCTCCAACTTTGGTAATATTAAATGGGTCTGAAACATTGGGAGGGGATGTAACCTGTTGCTTATAGAAGTACCAAAGCGCACCTACATTGACCTTTGAACCGTTTCCAAAACAAAAAACACCATTTATGTAACAAACATAACTGGGTATTAAGTCGACATTAAACGTCTGTATCGTTAGGTTTGGAGGGTATCCCCAATTGTAAATATAAGCATTCAAGCCATCAACAATACAAATCTGATTAGTTAAGTTCTCATCCATGAACACCTCACCAGAGGCTGTTGCAAGCGTTCCTATCAGCAATGGTTGAAGGTTAGGCGCAATCTGAAACACGGAGCTATTAACCACGACGATGATGAAGTTACCACGGATAGAATGAAACACCCCGCGACCTACACCGGAAGGGAATAGCTGTAACACTTTCTTCCATCCAGAATAGCTAATCAACCAGTCGTCAGACTCGTACATGTTATACGTCTTTTCGCTACTGATTTTATGGTATCGTCCGAACGTCGAGCTTCCAACGATGTTAATGGGTAGTTTTTCTGTTCCGGGTGTAGATCTCACATCACCCCCTAAAACCTAGAGAACGTCGTAAATCCGCGACCAATATTAACTTGTCCATAGTTAATAGATCTCGAATTGTTAAACGTAGAAATAGACTGCATCGTCAAATCCGGCGCAGTCGATATCTTAGCTATCTGCATCTGATATCTATTCAACTGCATCGTTACCCCTGGTGGAGTCGTAATATTGTATTCAGTACACAGCCGTTCAGCTAACGCATACTTGAAGTAATTGATAAAGTATTGATCCCAAACCAAAGACAAATCTTGATTCGCTGTAACCGGCGACGGGGCAAATAATCCCACAAGCTCCATCGGATACGTCTGGTCAGGATAAAAATAAACAAACACATTAAGGCCACCTAAGGCTCTCTCCGTGTGATAACTTAACGGCAATGACTGCAAGCCATTAACCCTGCTTGAACCAAAGAAAGTCGTTCTAGGGACTTCCTGCATAGCATAACGAACGGTATCAATAAAGAATGTGAGCGTGTCACAAACTGTCAAATTTGGTATGAAATATTCTTGCTGCCCAATAACTAAATTGAATGAATAACTGGTGGATGTGTATGGAATCATATCTGACTCCACACGCAAATCACCAATCAAATCATTCAATACATTTAAACCATAACCTAAGTCGGGGCCTGATATCGCCTGGAAGTCATGCCCCCTAATCCCGCTCACCCAATAGGCTTGTGAGATTAGCTGCGTAGATGGATAAGCCATAAATGACCCCCGACAAAGTTTTTAGAGATTATCTACATACCCAATAACATCAATCGCAATCGCGGCAGCTGTATTAGATACTAAGTAATCAATAGCCCCTGAAGCATCACAAGGACACGTTACAGATACTGTAGCAACAGTACTTGCGGGTGCCCACATGAATGCCTGTCCAGCAGCTGAAGAGGAAGAAGCAGCCTTGAATGCAGCAGTTCTTGTACCACCTGCGTCGGCAGTTAGAATCGCTTTCAAGAAAACTTCAACTGATGAAGGAGGAACAGATGCGGATGCAGTAACAGCTGCAAAGGTAGCCGAAGCTCCAGCAGTGATGTTAGTTGCAATCGCAGCAGCGTAATACATGTCACGGCTTAGACTTTCACCGCGTTGAGTAAAGTCTAAAATATGCTCAGACCCATCAGTTAAAACATAACCAATTCGTCTGAACATATCGTAGCCAGATGGAACGTAAGGCTGTGTAGCGCTCAAGGACAATAAAGCCCCTGGAGCGTTAAACAGCGTTGAGTCACCAATCGCATAGACAGCGTAGAACGTATTAGCCGCAAGAGCCCCTGCGTCTAATCCGTTAATACCCTGAACTGCTGCATTGATGGTAACAGTAGAAGCAATATTAATATTGTTTGTTATGGTTACATCAGAGCACACACCAGGCGCTACGGATATTGAAGTAGTGCTGATAAACGCCAATTCAAGACCCGTAAGATTTTCTACGAAGGGCGTATAAATGGGTGAGTTAGGTTGTAGAATTGCCATAATAAATTATCTCCTAATTAAACTAAGGGGAATATGACAGACATGGCGTAATCGTCGACTAATGTATAGCCGTAGATTGCATCATAAATCATACCCATTTGATTCTGCCCTAACACCGCACCTTCAGTTCTACGAATTGAAGCACCGCTATCCATATCCATCGTATTAGCGCAGTCATAAGGACGCTGCATTGGCAACTGAGGCATTGCTAAGTACATTGGGTTACCAGCCCAGATTGCACCGGCTCTATGTGAAGGCACAACAGTGCATTGCATCCCAGGAAGAATTGCAGCGGTAAGATTTTGGTCTTTCGTTGCATTAGCTTGCAATGGAGGATTGATCGAAACCGTTACCTGACTACCACCTGTGCTGGCTGCTTGTGCAGTTGCTTGGAACTGTACGGGCGCAGCGGAAGGCTTATGACCGATGTAGGTTAAGAACCGAATGTTATTGAACCCTGACACGTTGTCAGAGAACTGGAAGCGGTCGTATTGTTGAACTGAGTTTGGATCGTTAGTCGCATTCGTTCCGCTGAACGTAATAGCAGTAACAGCACCAGTTGCATCATAAGAAACTGAAACAACCGTTAACACGCTACCTTGCTGCCCTTCAGTACCGGCAATATGAACAGGCAGTAAGTTTGATTGGTTCCAGTCGCATTGACTGAATTTACCCAGTTCCCATGAATTAGCAATCTCTTCGTTACGACCTGTTACGAATTGGCTTAATCCGCTGTTAACGATAGCTGGATAAGCTACGTCAGGTATAATACCAATAGTGTCAGTCTTAGGAGCACCGAAAGTACGGTACATCGTCAACGCTTCAGCTAATTGTTGGAATGAGTTGATCGCCGTCACGCCATTTCCGTAGAAACGGTAGGGTGCAGTCACGCATACACTAGCAACATCAGATTCGATTTGTGCGCCCACTTCAGCCATCGCAGAGCGGCCGAATACTTTAGAGTATTCTTCGATGTTATTGAAAACATATTCTTGTGAGGTGAATTGGAACGCTGAGCTTAACTGTTTGTTAACTGTTAAAGTTTGCACTTTCTGAACAGCTGATTGCCAATCGGCAACTAGACTATTAGTAGTTGTAAATCTTGGTGGGGTGTCAAAAAGGACCGTATCGCCCAAATTCGCCGGTGTGTTCTGAAAATTTTTGTATCTCTTGTTTGATTTAGCAATAAAGAAATACATGTTTTGTAACAGTGCAAGGTCAGATTTTTGGTATGTCTGGACCTGTTGCAGAATATTATTTGGAGTTGTCATCGCTTATCCTCACTATGTTCAGTCAAGATGAGATGCGACGACAACCAATGAGACTAGCCTTTTAAGAACTTTAGTTTTCTTAAGTCAGCTACGCTTTCGGGCATCGCATCTACACCGCCAATGTTAGAAGCCCTTACTTTGGAAAATGGCGCATTGGGTTGACGTTGTGACATAGCATCTTGATTAGCCTTTATAGACTCACTCAATTGACGCATTGCCTTTCTAGCAAGAGGGGCACCACCTGGCCTATCGGCTAACTGAATAATTGCAGACATCTTTGTGGGATTCTGCACAAGCTCACGGATTAAATCGTGAGTGTTGTCATGTTCAGAGGCGAGTACCGCAATTTCTGGAAAAGCTTCAGGGTCGAACTCAGCAAGTATCTCTTCGAAGTCATCGTAAAGCTCGGAGCCTTTCTTAACTTTTTCGTGATACATGTCGGAAATTTGCTTTGCTTTGTCTAGTCTTTGAGCGTCTGCCTGCTTCTTTTGAAGATTGCCCATCATGCGTTCTTCAAATTTGCTGTACATTTCCTCAGGGTCTAACTCCTGAGTTTGACGCTGTTTCAGAGACTGGAGTTCAGAGGCATATTTCTCTTCCACTTCCCTTCTCACTGAATCACCGGCTTTTCGTGCCGCTGCTTCACGTTCCCGCTTGATAACATCGTTAAGTTGAATCTGAGTCATGTTTAAACGATCGTCTTTCTCAACCGCAGGTGTATCAATTACGTTTTCTTCCATTTCAAGTCTCACTATTAATCCCGTGACGGTAATCCGCGTGCGCTCGCGTTTGCGACTGAAGTTATTCTCGTCAGTAAGAGTTAGCCCAGAATTTAAAGCGGACTGGTACGCTATTACCAACAATAGTACTACGCTATTAATATAGTGTAAGCAGGTATATTTAACGGAGTAATCATCTTAATACCGCATAAACCCGCATAAGACGTAACAGACCAATTGATCTTGCGTGATGTGATATAATCGGTATCGCTGATACAATAAAGCCCATATAGACCCTTACAGGAGTTAATGAGCCCAGAATGGAAAAATGGCCGGAATTGTTAAGAGTAAAAGAGCTTTGTAAGTTTTTGGGTAGAAGCAAGTCGACGGTTTACCAGATTAGACAAACCGAAGGCTTTCCTAAACCAAGGTATCCAACAGGTAAGACCGCAATGTACGTAACTGAAGAGGTGAGAGAGTGGGTGAAGGGATTGAAGTAGAAGTGATTACACGAGCACAGTACAAAGAGCTTCTTAATCGAATGAGTGAATGCAATCGCTTATTCTCTAATGCAGAAAGAATTGCATCGGAGCTAACAAATAAAATTACAAAAGATTTTGAAGTTTTAAGATGTGAGATTACGGATTTTGCTGTAAATAAAATGCAAACACCAGAGTTTATGTATATATGCTCTCCGCAATGGAAGGCGGTTAGTGAAAAGATTGAGGGGAAGGTTGAAGAAATGTACGAAAGCCTGTACGAGGAATTAGATGAGTTAAGGAGTTTGGTCGAGACGAAGATCGATTAACATTTCGCTTACTTTCAAACTGAAAAGTAAACGAAATAGGACAAAATGTATACGAAATGTACATATCGCAATAACATGTCTATTAAATTGAATTGTCTGTACATGTCATATCTTCGGTGCACTCAATCTCCATACTTCACCATGGCTTGTACAAAGCAGCCTCCTTCGTCCATCTCATCATGTATAGAAAAGGGATTGCCGAATAATTCCCACCCGTCTTTTATATTTTCGTTAACACTTTCGACAAATTGGCTGGCATCTGAGATGGATACTACGTCATAATCAATTACCTTTCTTTGTGTAATTTTCTTTTCTACACCTTTGCGTTCCATGAATTTAGCTACATTTAACTTAAAAGCTAAATCGTCTTTGGCTCTAATTGTGTAGCCCATGTCTTCATCTTCATCTGTCATTTTTCATTCCCATATGAAGATAATAGCTTTTCTTTCTCAGAAAGATATATTTCAAAAAACCCTTCGCTTGGGCAGTACACTAAAGAACTCCATGTATCTCTTAATTTAGATTTTGCGTCGTCACACAGCGGAAGGTCTCTAATCATTTTAACCTCATGAATCCATTCCTGCTTTGTATGCTGGCACGGCTTAAATATTGAGCCTGACGATTCGCCAGTATCTATAACCTCGCGACCCTTCTCATGCGAACAAGAAAATATTTTCTTAAAAAAAGCTATCATTTATTTTTCCGTCAACCAATGCAGTAAGGAATTCGCAAGATCTTTTACCTGCTTTCCATTTAAGCAATATTCATAATCGGCACCATAGTAGGTAATGATCATACAAAGCTCATTATCCTTTATAGACTTGGTCACCACAAACTCGCCATGCTCATTCCCAGCCGAAAATAGATACTTTTTCATTACCTCTTCAATCCTTCTAAAAATTTATCTTCATTAGCTATCATTTCTGTAATAACTTTACATAGCTTTAAGGCATCTTTCTTTGTTAAATACTCTGTATGTTCCCATCGACCGCCCATGTTAAATATCATTCTTACGGATGAATCTAATCCAGAAATGGCTACATCAAACGGAATGTACGGGCTATTCTCTCGAGTCCAATCAACCTCTTGAATCTCTACTAATTCATCATTACTACAATACCACCCCATATCATTTCTTCTTTAAAACCTTATCTGCCTTCTTAACTATCTTCGCATGCGCTGCGGGAGATAGCTTACCCTTATGTTCCATTTCAGAGGCTCTTGCCTTGGCGTTGACTGCTCTATTATGTGTATCAACAGGATACTTTCTTTCATCAGGTTCCGCGAATTCACTTTTTGGCAATTTATTTCTCGCTCGAGATGTTATTTTTGACATGATCATTCTCCAAATATTTTGACATCTTTATTAACAAACCTATACTATCTTTCACTAAACCTAAAGTTTTATTACATCTATCACAAATCCAACCCCTGAAATGACCAGCATCATGACAATGATCAAACACGATTCGAATATTTAACTCTCCACATATCTCACACAAGTCAGGCTTTGGCCTCCCGCTTGCTTGGATCTGCAAACGCTGATTTAGGTAGTGCGTTTCTAGCTTTAGTGGTTAATGTTGCCATCATCTTCTCCTATAGAATAACCAAATTTTCCAATTATATGCCAATCATTACCAAATATATCACTCTGAGACAGGCAATAGGGAATCCTTGAGAACTCCTCTCTAAGCTGTCCAGGACGATCTGAACCCTCAATAAGGGCTAACCATTTAATGCCATCTTTTCCCTGCTCAATTTCTAACCATCTTTTAGGAGTTGGATAATCTTCATATCCTGAAAAGTCCGCAGTCCACTCTGTTCGAGATATTTTTTTGCCGTCCATAATCCACTGCAGAGCTTCTAAAATGTCGTGACCCTTATCCTTAGTTGTGAGCTTAGTCATTACGCCCCTCCCATCATTGATTCAGTTATTTTTAGCGCAGTTTCTACCGCATCCTTTGCATTTTCTGCATCAGCTCTCATTCGCTCAATCTCTTGATGCTTCTTATCATACTCAACTTCCATCATGAGCTCTAAGAACTTAGTATCGGCATTCTGCTTATCAACTGCAACCTTTGCAGTGGCTACCGCATTGTCTGCTTGATTCTTTTGCATCATTGCTTGAGTCTTTTGGCCCTCAATCTCCTTCTCTGCTTCCGCTAATATCTCAGCCTCAGATGGCTTAGGCGGCTGTTGTGACATCTCTTCAATGTACTGAGCGGCAAGCTTCTTAAGGTGGTCAGCGCCTCTAATATCCAAGTTATCAACGAGTATCTCAAGCCCTTTGCTATCAATGAAGTTAGCAAACCCTGGACTCTGAGCCATAAGTTTAGTAAGCGAATCAAGAGCGGCCTCTTTAGCCATCGCACAACTAACACCGGCAGATACCGTTATGTTCATCGCTGAAGGACTGTAACCCATGCTGATACTGTTTTGATCATTCTTATCATTAATCTTTTGGTAATATCTTTTACCATCAGACTTACGCACCGGTATAGTTCTCGGTGTCACTAAATACTTGGGTATCAAATCAAGCAAGATAATAGCTAGCTGATTCAATCCACGAACCTGATTCAAATAATAAGGCATTGCAGAGCCTGCGCTTTGCATTCCTCCGGCTTGAATCGCTTTACCGCTCAATTGATTAGCATTTGTACCAAGCACGGTATCGTAAGAACCAACAACCATTTGCATAGTGTTATCAGTACCCATGAATGTCTCTTGAACAATCGGTGGTAATGCGGTGCGCTGTATCTCTCGTGGTGGCGGTATAGCTTTCGTTGGGTCTTTATCATCAAACGCATTGTAAGGTAACACGTCAGCAACCTGAACGTTTCTATAAGCGTTTTGATGCTGTGGATTTGTTGGTATACCCTCAACCGGTATCATAAACTTATGTTGAACTTGATTTTGCATGTCACTCGCAATTGTCTGACCTGCAAAATTCTTGAGTAATTGAGTATCTTTTGCATGATAGTGGAATGGTCTAACCATTTGATATGTTGGGTCGTTATCACTATCCTGAAGCAGCTCTGAGTTACCATCAAAGAATACTAACGGTAAGTGTGCAAAATCTGTTTCGCCATACTCTAGTATTTTGTTTTCACAGAGCATGTATCGATCAATAACTTCTACTTCAGTCATACGAACAGATACTACACCTGGCACTTGCTGTATGTAACCTTTACGGTCCCACTCTCTAACCAAATCAGGATAGTGTTTGTTGTTGATTACGTGGCCGTTCGTTAGCTTAGCAATCTGCATTTTCTTTCTACGCTTCTGAAAGAACTCTACAACGATGATAACCTTTTCTTCTTGTATGTTTTTGTATGACCAACTGAAGCCCTCAAAGCTTCTAGCGTACTGCATACCTGCGCTATATTCTTTGCCAAACTTTTTATCAAACTCATCTTTGCGCATAGGGAATACTTCAAAACAGAATTCACCATCTGCTTTACTGCTTAAGCGAGCCATTGGGTCGAACCCACAAAGGGTTGGATCGAACACCCTAACCACTTTGATTTGATGATCGAACGAAAGGCTATCAATGTAATCTACTTCAACTTTAGCAATTGAGAAACCACCTGAGGTTGCCTGACCAAATAGTGAGAGCTGTAGATTGTCATTCTCACTTGATAATAAAATCTCTCTAATGTATCCGCCTACAACTTCTAATTGCTTTTCAAAGTTATCACCCATCATGTCTTGCGGGATTCCGTCAGCCGCTCTAACTTCGATTGAAGGCTCTTGCTTTGCATAGTCTGCGCACATCTTAGAGTACATCGCTTCAAGAATGTTGAACTCGAGCGCTGGCTTGTTGACAGCGTCTAGCGCAGCCTTAGCATCATCGGACAATGAGGTTTTGAAGAGTATCATGCGATACTTTCGGTAGATGTCCACGTTATCAAGCCAGTACTCACGAGTGCGTCTAACTTGTTCCTTAATTTTAGCAAGCGTCTTAGCTGCTTTCTTATCGCTCATCCCCATAGCCTGCCCCCAGTGAGTGCGTTTATACGTTTGTCAGTTGCTGACGATAAAGCGCCCACCGCTTTTTCCCTCTTAATGTCTCCATCAATATTGTAAAGTGTCTTGTCGATTAGTGCAATTTTACACGCGTCGTATAGCGTGTCTATGCGATCGTCCCAGCGATGCGTATCATTCGCCGTAATCTTTGTAGCCTGCATAATGCAAGGCTCGGTATGCTTCTTGTAAGCGGGCAATGATACAAGCTTGGATGCAATGATTGGTTGTAGCTCAAGAAATCTGTCAGTCTTGCTCCCAGAGGCTTTAGTTCGTTTAACTTCCCTCAACTCTAATCCGCGTATCTCATCAAGAATGCTTAGCAATGTAGTGCCCGTTGATTTCTTTTCAATCGCAGCTGCTCGTGGTTTACATTTGTGTAACATGCACTCACTCCAGAAAGACCTAAACGCTTGCTCTAAGTCTTTTGGCTCTAACCTTTCCTCCCAACAATCAATCCAATGCAATGCTAATTCATCAATACCATCAAGTTTGTAAAGTCCCCAAAAGCTAAATACGCTAGCGTCATTATAATTCTTAGTTGTTTCGGCTGTATCTACTGTAATAAATGTTTGTATAAATTCTGGCTCTTCTTCGAGAATTGGGAACCATGCGCGCTTGAATACACTACCACCTGCGGGTGATGGATTTTGGTCATATTGACTCGAATAGGTGTACGGGTTCTTCTCTTTCTTCTCTAAGAGCTGCTCGAGTGTTGTAACATTCGGACACAGAGCGTTACCGGCTGCATCAATGCTCTGAAGTATTACAGTCGTCCACTTGCGCTCATCTTTACCGCTCATCATGTATGCGCAGATGTCATCCTCGTGAAGTCTTTGTGCTATGCAAACGACGGGAACATGTGGGCCTCGAGGTCTTTGTAAAATAGTTTCTTGATAATTTTTTAAAATACTTTCTCGTATCGTGTCGCTGTTTGCTGCGTCAGGCTTTGTCATATCATCAAGAATCAATGCGCCCGTTACTTTGTATTCGTTTATGTCTTCTAACATATAGCCCGCATCGGCACCCGTGACGGGGCCCAAGCTTGAAAAACCCCTGCAAATTCCGCCATTTTTTGTGCTGAAGTGATCTCTAGCTTTTGAGTCTGAACGTATCTCAACTCCAAACATACTCTTATAAAATGGATTCTCCATAACGCGCTTTATAAACGCTGTGTGCTTAGATGCTAAGTCATGACCGTATGCTATGTATAAAAAATTAGAGTCAGGCCATCGAGACATAAGCCAGCTCACCCACATTGTTAGTAATATTGATTTTCCGCTGCCTGGCTGTACATTTATAAGAAGAGAATTTATTTCTCCACGCGCAAGTTGCGTTAATGACCTGGAGATCGTGACGTGATGGGATTCACGCGACCGTGGCTGTGAAATTATAAAATCACGGCCTGTGACGAGCGGGAACATGACCTGGCAGTATAAAAGAAATGAACCCCAGAGCTGTGAGCGTTGGTATTCAATATCAGTTATGCCGAATTCATTCATGCGTTACCGCTCAAATCTATTATTTTTAGCTTACTGTTTGCGTTCTTTATTGCGTAGAATTTATGCGTTCCGTCATCGTCATTTAATCCGATCAATAATCGATTGTTACCATGCTCAAAATCTAGCATCCATTCTTTAGTAACAATCTTTTCTATAGTTAAATCCTTTAACACGACTAATAATCCTTTTTATTTTTTTCCATTGCTTTAGCAATCCCAGCGGCAATTACTTTAGATGTTTCTGCGATTGCTTTTTTATTTTGTTCGTCATCGTCTTTTCTATCGCCGTATATTTTGGGCAGTAATTTACAGGCAACCCACTTTCGAGTGTCCACTCTTAGCTTAGCAACGCTCGACCATTCAGGGTCTGTCTCATCACCAATATCTAAGCATTCCTCAACGTATAAATCAGCTTGAGCACGCTTAGCATCGTTGTACGCGAGAGAAAAGTCATCTCTTCTTAGTATGCGCCATTCGTTAATTGTTTCCCTTGCCGGCCAATGCGGATGAAGGCTGCACAGCTTTCCCATTCCGAGCGTACTTGTAGAAATTGCCAGGCAAATTTCATTTGCAAGCTCAGGAGTAAACATCGTGGGTCGGCCCATTTTCGCTTTCTCTCCCGATACTTTTGCCATGATTAATTAATCCCCTCTTTTAATTCTTCAACTTTTTTTGTTCGACGTTTTTTAATTTCTTTATCTACAATTTTGTCATCGTCACAAACTTTTTTTGCAATTTCTTTTTTACAAATGTCACACACAAATTCATCTACTGCAATTCGCCCTGTGCCCTTGCACGACGCGCAAGTATGCGACATCGAGCCTAACCCAAATACTTTTCTAAGACCGCCGCAGGCGGTGCACATTTTACCCTTTACTTGATCTGACATAACATTCCTAAGTTAATAAACTGAGATAAGCTAAGTATACCATTTGTACATTTTTTGAACAACTTATGCTATGCGCTGATACGCTATATATAGAGTGCATGTAACGCCAGGTTGTACAAATTTTGAACAATCGAGTTTCTTTACATTATTTGCTTAGACGTGTTGACATGCGTCGAGATGCTTGCTATAGTACTTACATCAGACGCACAGAGCGGATGAGTTTTTAAAACATAGGAGATTAAGAAAATGACAATCGCAGAAAACGTTAAAGAAGCTATCGTAAAGTTTGATTTTAGAGATGAAGCAATAATTTATTGCTCTCTCATGAAAGAGTTGATGTATCACGATATAACAGAAGGCGTCGATAGCTACACGACGATATTTGTTTTTGATGATGAATCTAGCTTAAATATTGACACGAAAAATTATGTTTATACAAGCACAGAAACTGAAATAGATCAAGTAAACGCCTGGTGTGAATATTAAACAATAACTAACGATCAAGTTAGTTAATAAATTTTTAAAATAAAGGAAGCAAATAATGAGTGCAATAAAAAAAGACACAAACGAACATCGAGAAGAGCTTCTAGCTGATATGGAGCGCTCTATCATCTACGCGATCGGCGAGGTAAGCACGGTAAGACGGCTTGCTATGGATATAGATATGACGGATGTGTTAGATGATCCGTGGGAGACTCACGTAAGCTCCCCGATCAACAGCCTTAAATCTCAAATATATAAACTAATTCAACAGTCAGGTAATTTGTTACAAGATATTCAGTATATCGAAACTCACGGGAGGATATAATGAGCTTTTTAATTCTCCAACTGCTCTGGCTTTATTTTTTATGGATAGTTGTTGGGTTTGTAGTTGATATGGTGTGTTTATTATTGGGGAGCAAAAAATGATTTCATACTTACAAATCGAAGCAGAGCGAAAAGAGATGAAGCGCGAGGGCGTTTCAGATTCGAACGGAATCAAAGATTGGGTCGCTTTTATTGAACATCAGTTGACTGAGATTAATAATAGAGTTAAAAGAGATCAAGATTTTGAGCGCAAACAGTGGCTTAAACGAATTAAATTGGGGATGGAATGATGATTAAAGAATTTATAAAAAACATATTTGAAAGAAAGAGACCGACAACAGCGCACAGGGAGCTTGTAGAGTTTAGCGCTACTTACGATGACTACGTGCCGATTGTCTTTGATTCGTTTGAGCTAAAAGAAACTGAGCTGGTAATGTCGTGGAAAGAGACGGGGGGTGTAAGATTAAAGACTCAGAATTTTATGTTATTAAACGAGCCAAACGGCTTAAAATTTGCTACAATAGACGGTTATATTATTGAGATTAAAGCTAAAAAAGAGGTAAAAAATGTTTAAAATATTCGAAAGAAAAACCTCTGATTATCATATGTCAGATGCTGAGATGGCTATTTTAGCAAAATATGCGGAACTTCTTAGCGCGACTGGCTTAAGAGAGCTGGCGCAGGGCTTATGCGATAAAATGAAAGAAATGGAGAAAGAAAATGGATAAAACTATATTGATTAATTCTGAAGAGGTGGGGGTTCTTTTAAAATATAAGAGATTCTTAAATCTTGAGGGGTATGATTTTCTAATAGATTATTATAAAGCGATTATTGAGCTTCAAGAAATGGAGAAAGAAAATGACAAATGAAATTACGGTACAAGAAAATCAAGAAATTGTATTAAAGGATTCTGAAGGGAGAATTAAAACCTCCAGCTTTTTTGATCTCAGCACATTTGAAAGCGCGATGAAAGTCGCGGAAGTGATGGCAAACTCCGTGTGGTGCCCGCCCGCGTTTAAAGGGAAGGTTGGGGATGTACTTATAGCACTAGAAGTAGCTTGTAATTTAGGTATACGCCCCTCTTTAGCTCTTCAAAATATGGCGGTAATCAACTCGAAGCCCTGCATTTTTGGTGATCTTATGCTTGCGCTGTGTAGGGGGTGTCCGGATTGGGAGTATCTGCAAGAAGAGTACGTGCCTGAAATTAAAGGGTATCGATGCACTGCAAAGCGTAAGAATGAACCGCCATCTACTGAAGAATTTACAGAGGCTATGGCAAAGCAAGCCGGACTGTGGGGTAAAACCGGTCCTTGGAGTTCCTACCCGAGAATCATGCTCAAGTGGAGAGCTAGAACGTTTGTATTAAGAAATGTTTATCCTGATATTT
>Ga0302188_10002032_pt1 | contig 15102 bp, 6 predicted proteins | sample II_Bog_E2_1_FD_198783 | JGI IMG/M metagenome (GOLD analysis project Ga0302188, IMG submission 198783) | Peat permafrost microbial communities from Stordalen Mire near Abisko, Sweden - II_Bog_E2_1 | ecosystem: Environmental > Terrestrial > Soil > Wetlands > Peat | place: Sweden: Abisko, Stordalen...
TCTGTTATCTCTTAATTTGTTACCTAAATATCAAGACATCATACGAATCATTAAATTTAATTGAGCTGTTTTATAGTTTGCAGCTGTTGAATCTGATGCTTATGATTTCCATCTTCAGACAATAAACAGTTAGGTGTTCCATTATTTATCAATTTTTTCTGTTGTAAAAAAAATATAATTGGATTTATCTAACAATATCAGTTAATTGACTGTTTTAATAAAAGTGACTGATTAATGGCGAAATCCGATAAATTAGATCCAATTATTAATTTAATGCGAAGTATGAACAACCCTCTTCATTAAATTTTTCTCTGTTGAAGTTTGCTTTTTCAATTTTTTTAATAAATCAAATATACCCAAATTTGGTGACTTTTACTCATCTTGACATTATCTTAACGCTCTCACCATTGTTATTTCTGATTCATTCAATAAATTGCATAAAATTGATATTAAATAAAGCTAATAATAAAATTATTACAAGTCATGAAACATTTTTCCATCCTAACCCCATAAAAAGTTCGAAATCATACCACAAATTCTTCGCCTTCAAAAGTAGCTCATGCCTTTACAAAAAGTAAAAGATTTATCAACGTCAATCCATAGTATTAAATTTTTTATCTAGATGCAAGGAAGCGTTTTACAATAGTTTTAGCTCTCTCTCTAAAAGAAAAATATTAATAGGATCAGGAACAAAATTTGATTTTACTAAGAGTACTGTAATCTCCCCGGCATCGACTACTTATAAACAATCATCATAGTTCGAGAAGATGAATAAAACTTTTACCTTTGGAGTCAGCAGATAGAATGCTCCATAAAGATCTTACCTTTATCATATCACCAAAGCCAAAAATCCAGGACCAGGGGCAGTAAAACTATTAATATTTAGTATCAAGATCAAATTAAAAAAAGATCGGGCATAAGTTATACAGCTAGGGCGAAGACGATAGATGTCATACGTTAGCATTTTTCTTTTCTTTAAAATCCAGGTCCAGGCACCTATGAATCTTTGGAATTGTATCCAAAAAACGGCAAATTTAAAATCAGTAAATTTTCGGATGCCAAAATGTCCATCATAAACAAAGATACACGGTTCAAAGAAATCAAAGAAACTCCTGGCCCTTTAGCTTATAAAAATGTTGATGATTTTAGTGATCATGGAAAGTATGTGTTGTCTCAACGAAGGGGAAAAGGAACTCGACCATTTGATCAGGAAAGGAAGTTTACTGTTGGCTATTGGAAATGTAACACAAACCCTGGACCTGCTGATTATGAAAAACCAAGCGAATTCGGAGTTTATGGGGATTCAAAATATTATAAAACTTTAACTTCAGCAAAATGAAAAAAATCATGATCCTTTCTATTGTGAAATTGTGAAATTATGAAATTAAGATTAACTTTTCTTTGATTGAAAATTGATAGGTTCTTTGCTAATTTTATTATTATTTGCATTGGTAAATTTATGCATTAAACAAAAAGACTTTATTCCGATGTGCTTAAATTAAGACTTTGTTATAACTATGAAGGAAATCATCAAAAAGTTAGTCAGTTTTTTAAAGTTTATTCTTGTAGAATTTATATAATGGGAAACTAATCAGGCAAAGGAGGTGGATTATTTTAAGCGAGTGAGAAAACCACATATGAAGAGCTAAAAGAAGATTTTTCTAGCATTTGCAAATGCACTTTCAAGACAAGAATCATTGGCTGGATCGTATGTTTTTGTCTTGGATGGCTATTGTCAATCGTCACCACCATCATATTTATAATTACCAGGAACTATACTATCTTTGCAATTTTGTTTTCGATTGGAACCGTTCTCAATATTAGTGGGTAATAGTTCACTTATTTAGATCATGCTTTTTAGCCACACCTAAAACTCAAATCAAGGATATGTTTAAAAAAACACGATGGTTGATATCATTAATATATATCGGGTCAACTATCGGTACCATTGTCTTGGCTATCACTTTACCTCCAAACTTAAAAGCTCTTATGATCATAACTCTGGTAATTCAAATAATTAGTTATTATCTCTATACACTGTCCTTTATCCCCTTCGGAAGGAGAATACTAAAAAAAATATGCAAATGTATCTTTTTATGATTGATGAATCATTAATTTATTTAATTTATACTATTCTCATTCTTCCCAAAGGGTAATTAAAGAAATTCTGATTTGATTTTCATCATCAATAGTAATATTTTTTTCAATCAATTAACGATTTACTTTATACTATATTATAAGTCTAAAGTATTTCCAATCCTTTAATATGTACTTTAATAATTATCAAATTAGTTTGGATGGAGTAATAATCCCTTATACGGGGCTACATGAAATTAAAGCGCTGCCTTACTGAGAGAGAATAGCAAATAATGGGATAAACCTTGAAGTATATAATTGATATTGATGACTGGTGGATGGGTAAATTTAAAATGATTAAGCTGAAGGATCCTATTAATGTGATTAATTTTGGCGTATATTCCAAGTTTGCTCCGAAATAACAGCTAAGAAAATAAGTCTTCGTAGTCGTTAATTAAGGCAGTTGAAAATTATCGTAAGGAGGTTCTAAACGATCTACTTCCTATTAACTTTCCATTTCTCATTTAACTAAATCTCAGTACCTATTATAACATTTAGGCATGAATAATATAGAGTCAATTGAAGGAATCTCGAGATTGAATGCTCCCTGCTTGAAATATCTCTATATTTGTATGGTTTTTTATATTTAGCCAGCAATAACATTAGCGAAATGAAATCGTTGCGCAAGGCTTATTTTCCTAATTTAAAAACGCTCAATATATGTATTTTGATCGCTATTAAGATGAAAACAAAATAGTGGATTTATCGTGGTCGAGCGCCCTTCTATGCAGTTAAAATATGAACGGATTCTATATTGAGTATGAGTAATTATAATTAAAATAAGCGATAATGAGCATCCGATTATATTGTAAAATTTCAGCATTCTTTTCAAGCTTAAGGCCATGCAAATACAAAATATTAGTAAATAATTGTAAACATAGCTTGGTCGCACATAACGACAATCAGAAACACCAAACAAATCAACATGCTTGCCAATAAATATCCGGGTATAAAATTGGATAATGTCTGCATTAAAAATTGATTTTTTGTATATGTTGATATATGGAAATAGCAAAAATAAGTTTGGAGCCAATTGTTTAATAGAGAATTTATTAAGAATCCAGATATTCATATTTTGATTTTGAAACAAATAATTTTTTCTTAATTTTAATGATGAATAAAATAAATCAAAATAATTAACTACTCATTTATGAATCAATATATTTTTAAATTGCCAAGGGTCTTCCATGTCGAAGTTGTCTTCATTCAGCTCATTGCGCTTGTTTTTAAGAGGATTCCAATCAGTATAATAACCTTTTACAGGGGATATGTAGTCATGCTGAATCTCAAGACAGCGCCGATAATCCATTTCATCAGGTTAGACCAATCCTGCTTCTGGATTTTATAAAGCCCATGTCATACCTGCTATTACTGCTGAGGTGACTTGTAAGGCAGTAGCATTTTGATTAGGAGCTCTCTTGCGAGTTGATTCAATATCGAGCTGAGATCCATACCAATAAGCATTTTTTGCATGCCCATACAGCAAGACTCCTAGTTCATCCATTCCAGTAGCCACTTCTTTTTCCAAAATTTTCCATTTAGTTAAGGCTTCACCGGATCCAATGCATTCTAAAGATGAGGCAACTGCATCTTAGGTTGGATGATAGGCATAATGGCAAGTGGGTCGATATACAACTTTGTCATCTTTTTTCACTGTAAAATAATCGGCAATTGAAATCGACTCATCATGAGTGATTAAAAAACCAAATTGCGGGCCATAAGTAGGACACCAACTCTTCACAGTGACATTCATTCCAGGCTTCGTCATATAGATGGCGGCTTTGCACCCTTCTCTATGAAATTTAGCTTATTTAGGGATCCATTTTTCATGAGTTCCCCAACCCAATTATGATGGTTGATAAAAACCTTAAGAAATAAAACCATCAACAGACCACGTATTCCAAAATTATTGAGGTGGTCTAACTTGATTCGTTCTTTGAGTATCTCTTTCCGCTATATGAATTCCCTTAACTCCTAAATTCTTCATAAGAAGTCCCCATTAATTTCTATTTTTTGGTTCTTCATTCATAGGAAAATTTAAATCCTTGGCAAGGTTGATAAGTGCTTGCTTGACAAACCAACTAACCATTCCTGGGTTAGCCCCACAGCAGGAAATAGCAGTGATCTTGTTGTGATGTTTTCTAACATCATTCAATAATGTCTCCCTCAATCCATAGTTGCTTTTTTTCTCCAAATCTATTTATTAACTCTAATAAAAGCCATCCCATTCCTCTTTTACTGTATCAATATAGAAGACCCCTTTCTCTTGACAGTATTGTATGATTTAGGAAGATGATGTGCCAACCGATAGGTTAACACAAAAGCCGACCTCATTCACAAATATTTAGTCAAGAATCAGTTTGAAATTTTGTTTTGTTAAACCAATTTTAATGAATGACACGTTTTAACTCACCTATGGGACTTCAACTGGATCAGGGTCTATGATTGTAATTTTATCAAATTTAAAGTGTTTCTTAATCAGCGGCAAGGTCCCCTTCCCGATCGAGCCATGCCCCACAATGCAGATGTCGTTAATGTAGCCATAAATTTAATGCTGCTTCATAAGCACTTAAAATCATTATAAAAAACAAGGATAGCTTTCATGGATTTTTGATATTTTTTGACTCCATGAAGCAACTGTGAACGAAATTGAATCATATGATATTATTAGAGTGTTTAAATGTTTCTTTCGATAAAATAATAGTTAAAAACCCTGATTTGGGAAATCTTTGCTCCTCATGGCAGTTCATTTTAATTAAAAAAAGAAGCCTTAAAGACCATCAATGCCAAAGAGATAATCTTTGGACCCTTTATATTTGGGTTATTGGACGTTCTCGTCCGTCCACTAAAAAACGTAAATTCTGGAATGTTGGTGTATTAATAATTCTTTGATTAATTCAAATTATATAAGAGTATGTAGCTTAGTTAGTATGATAATATTTAAATATTCAACATTACGACTCTTGAATAAAGAAAAAAGATAAATAAATCCTAAATTATAAAAAAATTGACAGAAAAAAGACAAACTATATTGTGTTATCATTTTAGTTAAATAAGAATATATATTTTTAATTTAAGTTTGAGAAAAATAACATAATTGAACAATATCAGCCCAATCTAAATATTCAACTTGAACAATCGAAATACTGATTAATTTTAACCAAAAATGTAACCTTTTATAATAAGCTGATGATATAAATTTAATAACAAATTAGAATGAGAAATCACTCACAACGACTCATAAAATCTCATGGACAAGCCAGTTAATATAAGAACTTTTTCGAAGGAGCTGCTTATCTTTCCCCATTTAGTGAATTAGCATCAATATGACCGAAAGATAGTTATTACTACCAGGCTAGCAATTGTAGCATTTAATATTATGATTCTAGTCTAATGAACTAATATTTAGATGTGGGAATAAGGAATCGAAGCTGTTCTTAACTTATATCTAACACATTCTTTCCGAATATCTCATTTATCCAAAATTCCAATAATCTACAATTGATATTTTTCTATTGAGGTGTTGGTTTATCTCATGAGCGAAAAGGAACAGAATAAATATTTTATTCTTGAATTCTCTGTGGATGCCACTTTCCTCATATCTTCCCAGTTAATTTTAGACATTGTGAAATATTTTTAGATTATATTTTTTAAATTATTCAACCATAGTAATATTCCTCCTTAAGAGATTAATAAATTGCTTTATATCCGAATTTTTATTTTTTATCAGAGATTCGGATTTAATTAGCAAAGAAGAAGCGCATTTTTAGAGATCTTTCATAAGCTGAAAAATATTATTTTAAAAATTATGTAATTTTTTATTGATTTTCAAATCTAAATGCATGCTATCTACTGTCTTTTGCCGAGTATAAACAAGTAATAACTCTTAAATAAAGGTCCAGAATTAAAATTTAATTGGAAATACCCTATTCAAGGAAGCTACTTCAAACTCAGAAGTAAATTTGGATTTATGATTTGTAATTAAAGCAACATTCAAATACTCAGTGCAGAGCTGTTTGATATTTTCTTTAAATAATGTATATTAATTGAGTTTTGAGCTGACCATTTGATCAATTATTTTTAATATTACCTAATATTTATGCTTTACTTAATTTTGCTTCATCCATAACATGCTTTTTAACTATAGCTCATATAATTTTTCGTTTTATCGATGTATATTCGATGATAATCCATGAGTCATCTTGTTATTATCAATTAATATCATCATGGACGATTTTTATTTTATGACAGTCTTAGATTAGATTTGGTTTTAATGTTTTAAAATATTCTAGAGATCAAATCCTTTGCTCTACGTGCTTGATTTTTTGGTTAAATAATGGCTACTCCATATTTCAGATAAACTACTCCCTAAATCCTAAACATCTTGAGTATTTTATTTCTATTTTTCCAAATTAATAGATCTATGAGTACTATCTTCAGTATATTTTACAGATTTTTAACGTTTATCATCTATTTCTTTGATATTTGTATTAGATGAAGAGACCAACCATTTCCTTTTCTATGAAAACGATAAATCTAAATTATACAATTCATACTTTTTCGACATAAAATACCAAATACTATTTTAATAATGTGGGAATTAGTTACCAAAAAAATGGTATACATGATCAGCATACTGGAGATTATTACCTGATAATATAAGGAGGTTGTAAAATAGAGAATCATTGATGCTATAAAGCATAAACTCAACATGAGAATATGCATTATTTTTATCAATGAGATATTTTGGAATTATGAGTTTTCGTACCTTCTTTTCATACAAAGTTCTTTCATATTATTGCGATTTAGATATTCTAACAGTTGTATTTATAGTGAATAGGATCTCTGCTAAGTTCATATGTATATCCTCTGCTCGATTATCACAAATATCATTTCATTGCTCTTTAACAATTGGCAATCGAATTTGATCTTATCTTTAATTGTATAATGTTTATCGTTAAGTATGATTATCAAGAACAAACTTTAGACAGATAACACTTCAAATTATCAAAGGAGAACTATCAATTATCAAAATGCAATCTTTCAAGGCGAGTCGAATAAAATCAATAAGATGTAGGAATGTAGTGGGATTATCTATATTCCAGAAAATCATCATTTCATAGTATGCAGTCAGTTTGCAAATAATAAAATAGCTGGCAACGTCTTGTTTTTTCATAAACATCATACATATTTTTATGGCACTTGGAGTAATAACTGTCCTCATGGAATTTCTGTTTTTTTAATGCAAGAGGTTCTTATTATTACTTCGTATCAAAATGGAATTCTTATTGAAGGAACCAAAATATTGATGATATTTTAAAAGTTTAATATTGGGGTTATCGTAGAAGTTGGTCGTATTGATAGTTGGAAGATAAAATATAAAAGAGAAGTCTACTGCTCAGAACATATTTAAAAGTTAATACAAAATTGTAGTTTTGAAGAGGAAATATTTGGCTCCTTAGTAAAATATATTAACAATAGATTAGCAGATTTAACACCTAGTTTAAAGTTTAGAATGGTTAATGAAGTCTACTATAGATATGGATTTGATAAAGGCCTCGGAATAATTTTCGACGATGACTCGAATATTAAATCAGTGGGCTTTCACAATTAACATTATATTGGCTAAGCAGGAAAAATATATTATGATATCAATAGATAAGGATAGCATTAAATAACTAATGCTGTGATAAATAAGAGCGAATATAAGAAGGAGAAAAGATCCAGTGAAAGAATTGGAAAGATATATTCTAAAAGTCAGCAGAACAAATAAAATCTATTCATAAATTAGTATTATTCAGACCCTTCGCTTAGTTATTTTTAGTATTTCGAACAATTACTTCAATTACCATTAATTAAAAGAATTTTCACAGGATTTATCCTCAATAACTCACTTTAAATATCATCACCTGCAAAGTAAAATTAAAGTAAACGAAAAACTGAGGGGATTTAACAAATCAAAAACCAAAATTAAGAGAAAAAGCAATCATTATTAAAGGAAAATTGTAAATAAAAATAATAAATCTTAAATAAAAATCATATTTAATCTGTTCAATAAAATTTTGAAGAAGCAAACTAAATAAAAACATTTAATGTAAGTTAAAAATATGGAGATAACCTACTTGCTTTTTAAAAGTTTCCATAAAAATGTAGACTAAATATTATTTCTGAGGACTTAAATCACAGTATAATCCATAAGAATAATAATAAATCTCGGCAGATAAGTAGTCAATAAATGTTACTTTATCGATAAAATACACCAATAGATAAATTAAATTAATTTAAATAAAAACAACTATAAAAACATTATGATTAATAAATCAAATCCATCAAAAACAAAGAACCGTTGATTTAATAACAATCTGCAGTCCGTTCAAATTAACAAAGAATTCCTAATTCTGTAAATAAGGAGATGGGAAGACTAAAAAAAAAGATATTTGAGTAAAGCACAATTAAAAAAAAGTAACACTCTCCCATTGTTTCTGCCGATAAAGTCGTTAGTCCTTCAAAAAAAAGAGTAAAAATATTTACTCCAACTCCTTCAAATAAAGATAAGTTTAGCAGTTCAATATAGAAATATCCGCGTGTCCATGAAAAAATGATGTAAATTAATGCAAACATTCCTATTTAGGGAAATTAATCATAGATCAGTCCGCAGAATAAACTAAAATTTACAGAACATATAAGCATGTAAGATAAATGCCCAAAACCTCCCTTAAAAATTAGCGATTTAAATGATAAAAATGACATTCGTTAATAAGCTTTGCCGAGCGAAAGAATTTAATAAGAGCATATTTCCGAAATAAACAATAACAATAACCTATCTATTTATGGCAATTATAAATTTAGAAAGGACAATCAGGTCTATCTAAATAAATTTTCGAATGGAGCCTACTCCAATTATGTAAATCATCCCATTTCAATAGTATAAACTGAAAATAGGTAATTAGTTCGCAATAAACAAAGCAATTTGCCCAGTCATAGTCTGCCAAATGGTAAATTAAGCTTTTTAGATTCTCATAAAAAGAACATTGTCGATACGATGCCATACAAGCAAAATAAAGTAAAGAGCTATATGCAGAATAAATCAAATATGGTTTACTTATAAAAGGCAGAGAGATACACAAATACTGCGAACAACAGAAAATGCCGCTATGAATGATGGATATTTACTCGAGTTATTTTAAACAAATTTGCAATAAAGTAAATCGCATATTTATTATCCTTTCAAATATTATCGTATGAATTTGATCAAGCATCAAGTTCATATATTTACCAAAATATCCAAGGTAAAATTATATACCAACAAGTATTTTCCCTCGTAATTGAACTACTATCGAAAGGTGAATACACTTGCTCACAAATATAATAGTTTTAAATGCTTTAAGGCAAGGATTTGTAAAAATTGCTGGACATTCTTAGTCTAAAAGAGCAATCCTTAGAGGAAATTTAAGGCAGTTTTCTTTCCGCGTTCAGCTAGAGCCTCGCTGTATTCAAGGCATCTTATGTTCTCAGTAATCTGATCAACCTGAATGTATATCTAATCGCATGTAGCTTCTAACAAACCAGCAGCGGATCGTAGCTCTCTTTCTTTTGATCGAAAACTTCAAATCAGAGGGAATCAAAAAGCATCCCTTTGGAGCTACCATTCTCAGCACTTCGCAAAAGACCACTGAACCTTACGAACGTAAACTCATAGCTGACTTGGTGATCGACTCCAAGCGATAGAAAGTAAAGACTGTCTTATTTAGTATTCAAAATTAAAAATTGAGACGCTTCATGATGAGTAGCAGGTAATGATAGAAATGTCGGAGTAGCGACCAGAAATAAAAAAGCTTCGAGATGAGTTTATAGCGGCACTTCCTAAAGTAATTATAAATTGATCCAGATTTCTCAATCGAAAAAGAGTGAGGTCTATAATGTAGTCCCCGATTTCAACTAGAAGGATAAAAAATGCTACCCACCAGAATTTGAAGTAAACAGGAGTACAATCAAAGAGCAGGAAACATCTAATGACTGTTTCAACATAGGATTCATGAGGCCTATTCCCACCTTTATCGAAATTAGCCCCTCTGAGTTCAACTGGCTTTCCCCGGGACTTATCTCGGATGTTCATTGGGACAATACTGCTGAAATAGAAAAGAAACTGACAAAAAGTCGTACTTACATCAAAAAAGGTTTGTAAAATCATCTCACCAAAGAGGAAGCAACTGAAATCGATCGTAGTCTCTAAACCTAGCCTTACGCAGTACTGAGTCTCGATTTGACTCCCTAAAATCTAAATTCACTCATAAAAAACAATCCATTCGTTGCTGTAAGTTTCTTAGTGAAATTATCGAATTATCCCATAGTCGGTGAATATCTTTAAAGCATTATCGACAGTCCGGTAAGCCTAAACTCAATCGATGTGATATCCCGCTTAACGAAAGCATCGAGACTGCCCAACTAATTTTTGGAAACTTATACACTTAAAAACATGAAATAAGTACAGTCCATTCCATAAAATCATAAAGACCGCTCAAAGATTCCCAGAGTGCTGGCAAATTTTATAAAAAGTTTGATGAAGAACAAGTTGTTGGATCTAACAAAGTATTGGGAGGAAGTGGAGTAGTTTACAAATGTTTTCATTGAAATAGAGGAAGTTCAGACGCTGAAAAAAGTTTTAAAGCAAGAGTGAGCTGATATTTTGAGTGCAAACATTAATTAATTAATTGATAGTATAAAATGAATTGAAGAGCAGTTTGGGTTGAAAACAATAAATCTTTTAATTTGGGAGATGCTGCAAATAAAAAATTTAATTTACTAACTAGTTTTAATTGAGTAGTGAAAGAATACAATTGGAGATTATTTTTATTAGGATTAGACGTTTATTGATTCAATACCAAATTTAAGAAATATTTCGACATTATTTACAAATATTCAAATGAGCAGGGATTAAAACTATCCCAATTGAACATATAACTCTTGAGTTATTGATTATTTTGATCATGCTATTATATTATGTAAATCGTAGCAAAGAAATTCTAATAGAGGACTGACATTATAAATAAAATACAGTTCAACCTTCGCAAAAAACATATCAGTCGCTCAGGTCATACATAAAGTCATAATACTGAATTTCCTCCCATAGTCAATTCGTATGTCTCTCCCTCTAAACGCAAAAAAACGTAACAGAAAAACCAAGATACTCGCCCCTGTTCCAAAACTATGTTTTAAAATGATTACGAGTATCTTATCACTGATACCATCTCACACTACAAAGATCAGCAAATTAATAAGATTATTTTTACCAATCCCCTTGCAACTCGTATGAAAATGAGGACAATTTACAATCACACTGGCCATTCATCAACTCTGGACTCAAAGTCTGGAAATTATCTCTCCTTACTAAAAGAAGAAAATAGTGAAAAAAAGGAAGAACCATTGTTATCTTTTTCTCCTGTCAAACTCTAATCACGGAAAAAGTTTGGAGCGACAAGTCTTTCTCTAAAGCGATAGCCTTGCAACAGAAAATCAAATTTATCTACAATGTTTTATACTTTTCCTGAACAAATTGAGCCAAAAATGGCCACACCAAGACAAGCCAATTTAACAATGCGCAAAACATAGAAAAAAGATATAAAATCAGAGAGATGCAGTCCCTGGAAAAATGATTAAACTTATTAATAATTAATTCCTTGATATGATTTCTTTCAAATTTACTATTCTATTCCATTATATGAGTGAGAATATTTTGGTTGATTGTTTCACGGCCAGCAATCAGTAAGGAAGCATTTTTTAGCTGAAATTATAGTTCTGCTGGAATTCTAATGATTTAAATTAACAATAAATGGAAGATTCGCCATATCATATTTAATCGCTTGAATATATTATTAAATATGCTCAAATTATTAATATTAGCTCTAGTCCTTCCTCTCATATTTGCTGTATGTGCCAATTAATGCGCCACTTGCTCCATTGACTCCAATCCCTACGCTTGCCTATCGTGTCCACCCAATAATAATAACATCTATATCTGGAGCTGTCCCACTCCCAGTAATCATTTAGCTCCTTTTATTGCAGTCGCTGTCATTATTACAGTCCTTCATCTGTTTATGCTCTGCATGGGTTTGGGCATTTATCGTGATCTATTTTAAAATATTCAGCTGGCATCGTTAATGACTTGGAGATATGGCTTTTAGGGAGGTACTCTAGCTCTTCAAGGTACAAATCTCGCAATAATATCTCATAATAGTTTTCCTGATACTTTTGGATCACAGTTTATCGTGGTTATGGCTCTTTTAGGAATATTTTGGTTGCTATTACTATTAGTAGATAAAATTCCTCATAACCCAACAGTTATCTTGATTAAGAGGAAGAAAATAATATTTCCTGTTCGGATAATAACTTTTGTCTTCAACATTCTATTGTATTCTAGCGTGATTCAAATTATTACTCTTAACACTGAGTCTTCTTTAAAGGTGTTTGCTTTAGTATTAGCAATTCTCGCTTTAGTAAAAATTGCATTTGTTCTCATAGGTTTAGTGGTTACTTGCAATTGGAAATATTTTCAAGTAGATGATCCTCAATACTACGTCCTTTTATAGCAGATGACAAGCAAAAAATGGTACGCTAAGAACAATGTTCTTTTTTCACTTCTTACTCGAGGGTGTATTATCCTTGCTTTTTTATTATTGTTTAAAACACCTGAGATAGCTGGAATTATTATGATTCTACTCCAAGTATTTTATACAATATTTGTAATCGCTTTACTGAGGTTTATTAAAATACATTATCATCTAATAATAATAGCTGGCAATATTCTAATGATTGGTTTGTTTTTGGTAATATATCTTGGAAGCCTCTCAACTATTCAATCTGAAGCGTGGGTACAATCAAGCCAAGCTTACATATCTATGATTCTGATTTTAGTTGGAGTGTTTTTTATTTCGACAATATCCTAAATAGTTCTGAAGAAAGACATGATTATAAAGCAAATAAAATCGATGTATCATCGATTTATTATATGCTAAAGTCTGTAATAGTAAGTGCTGATGAATAAATATGACTAGGACAATCATCGTTAAAAAGTGACTTAATTTCAAACCAATTTATTGTATCATAAAGATGTAGCAGCAAATAAGTCGATTTAAATGAGTAATACATCTAATGCATGACTAGAATATTTTCATCTCATTTTAATTATATCTATATATAAACTAGATTGTCAATTTACAAAATAAAATGATACTAATGGAAAAAGTATACTTATAATATCAAATTCTTAACTTCTTCTCCTATTTAACCAGTTTTATCATATTATCCAATATATTTTTCAACTCTAAGTTTTCATTTTAAAGTCCACTTAGTTAACTTTTCCATTATTGCTTTTTAAAGTCCAACTTGGCTTTAATTTTGTAAATGGCGTCTTCAAAATGAAATTAGCTGGGTACATAAGGATGGAGTTAATTTTTAGGTGCAGTCAATTTGTATAGACTGCTTTTATATAAATCTTATAACTACTGAGCATATATCTTCAGAGAGTTGATGATAGCCTGTTGTGTCTTAATAATATTTTACTTTTATTCCTGCAATTGAAATTTATTACTCTATTTTCGTTTTTATTGCAGAATATCTTAATACTACTAATTGCTGCTTTCAATTAGATTGATCATACTGCTTAGCTAACTATATTATTCCTGGATAATTGTATTAAGCTAACTTAATACTGAATTTTTCCACTATTCGAGCTAATTTAACTGCTGTTTAAATAGGATTGCTCCAAAAAACATGATGTTTTTGTCTTATCGATAAACCGACTCGTTAGGTTGGGACTAGGTATATCTTTTGTTGAGAGATCGCATTTTAGTACTATTTGACAAAGATTCAGAACTGTTCAGCCTCGAGATCATTGAACGTCGATTCTCTGCGTAATTGGATTACTACTTGTATCTGTAGGAACATATTGAGTTGAGACTCTTTTGACTTCTCTTTCTAAACTTTAATTTCTTTCCTTTAATCGAATGACCTCACTTTCATATTTATTAAGTTCCTACTCTATCAGTCTAATACTTTCCTGATGACTATTCTTTTCGACTTACAACTAAAATAGTTGTCCGATATACTTCTATGTTTAAAAGCTCGATGAGATTGGTCGCCTTCTTTAAAGCTAGGTCTTTCATTTTATTCTCGCTGAGTAGAGTTTAGAGAGTAGGGGAGTCATATTTATCAATGGTTTACTCGTCTGAAAAAGTGTGGATTGACATCTTCGATTATTCAATACAAACTTTAACTTATATAATATTCACTTAAATTTATTCCAATCGTATGAATCAATAAATCATTTAGCTTCCTTCCTTGCCAGACTAGGCAAAATCAATAACCATAAAACCTCTTCGTCCCCTCATTTATAACTTCTTCGTGAGTTAAAAGCCAGAACACGTCGAACAGGTCTTTCATGAAGTTGAATAATCCAATTATCGATCGTTTCAAAGTAACCGCACTGAAATTAAATACAATCATTTCTTCAAACCAACCATTCAATGCAAAAAAATAATTTAGTAACCAAAATTTTTATTATCTGTCGAAAGAAAAAAACTAAAAATAATGAATGGTGCTACTCACAGGGCGGATCCCTAAAAGATTTCGAGGAATTCTTACAGAGGCAGCAAGCTAAAATCTCAGTTAAAGACTTTAAACAATCAAGAAGAGATAGAATATCAATAAACACCTAGAAAAGATCGTAAAATACAGTCAAAAGAGCTTTTTGTACGATCATCTCCCAAAAGATCGAGGCAGCCCTATTTGCACTTTAATTTGAATCATCTTTTACAGATGAGAAAAACTTTTAACTGCTAATTCTCTAACTAATAAAATATCAAAGGCTCCAATTATCCATATTACAATTATTTTACATCATAAAAATCATCAATGCCGAAATCCCAGCATAGTGCCAGATCAGCCAACAATAGAAAAACATCTGTTCAG
>Ga0302188_10002040_pt1 | contig 15047 bp, 8 predicted proteins | sample II_Bog_E2_1_FD_198783 | JGI IMG/M metagenome (GOLD analysis project Ga0302188, IMG submission 198783) | Peat permafrost microbial communities from Stordalen Mire near Abisko, Sweden - II_Bog_E2_1 | ecosystem: Environmental > Terrestrial > Soil > Wetlands > Peat | place: Sweden: Abisko, Stordalen...
TTAATTTGATGATCAAAAATGTATAATATATTTGCACACAAATAATTCACAGATATTGTTTGGATAGGAATGATGAGATTTATAATAAAACCTTAACTTTATTCAATAAATGGATAAGATGCTTCAACAATAGTAATTACACCCGCAAGATCAGGCCAAAAACTCTATCAATCAGAAATTTTTCGATTATTATTTTTCTAATCCTAACGTAATGAACTAAAAATTTCAAGTTAATAATCGCAAAAGCAAGGAGATTAATCCGATTACTCCCTTTACTAGAATATAGGAGCTTTAAAGTTTTTCAGAGGAAGGAGATATCTGTTTGTAGCACTCTCAGTGCCTCGAATTTATCTGTTTCACTTGCAAAAACAAGATGCTTTGTTCTCAGTGCATATCTCAATCGTCTCATGCTTTACATGAAATTAAAAATCTATAACGGAGTCGTCATATCCTAAAGTGCCAGTTACAGTAATGGGCGATTCGTTTGGATTCAAAAAGTTAAATTTTGGATGTGATTCACGAGCAGTTGAGTAGTAATATTGCATCAACTTACAGTGCAGCTGAAAAATATAAGTAAAGGATCTCACGGTAGATGTAGGAAATAATAAATCACATCAATTAAAAAAAGAATTAAATCATGGACTGCTTGGATAGAAATTATCATTAGTATACGCAGTAGATTAGAATGTTTATGGAACAAATTAGAGCCAAGAGGCAGAAAATTTAGAATTTTAACCAAATTGCAAGAAGTAAGATTAAGGAAGCAGTCGTCCCACAACTTGCACAGTTTTATGCAGAAAAAAATTAGTTTATTCAGTCTTTGATAGGGGAGGAATAGATAGATTTTTACAAACAAAAAATGGCTTAACCAAACTGGGGAATAGATACTGAACTATTAAAAAACATTCAAAATAAAATTCAAAAACTTTCACTCAAGGTGAGTAATTTCGATAAAAATTATCTAGTTGAATTTCAGGAAAAATAATCATAAAATATCAAAGTTTCCAAACAGAAACTAAAGAAAGCTTTAAAAATGTCTGACTTAGCAAAATTATAAAGAGCTAATGCGAAGGCAAGGAATTCCCACTGCAATGCCTCTAATATTTTGCAAGCAACTTTAACTCCCAAGAACCAATCAATAGAAAAAGTAAAAGGCAAAAAGAGTCCATAGTCCAGTCTGCTTAAAAAGGGAAAAAAATCAGGAAATAAAATGATTTCAATGCCAGCCAGTCCTGCAAAAGATGCTGAGCCAATTCATGAACTGACTTCAGATCCATCGCGAAAGAAGTTATTTCGTAAAAAATAGAAATGAATATTTTAATATATTTTTATAATTTGTGGTTGAATTTTTGTTATCCGTTTTTGCTGTGTTAGTCTCAATAATTGGAATGTTTTGCCTCTGTGTTTCAATTTTATTAATGAATAAATATAAAACAATCAATTCACATTTGCTACAATAAGTCCTTGAAGATCCAATTCAAAATAAGATAAATCAGAATCGTATCAATCGGCAAACAATTGACTTCAGTAGCTTTGATGAAGCAACCACGCAGACTGATAAAAACCTCTTATTCATACAATTATCAAAGAAACATCATCAAGTCCTCACCAATTTTAAATCATCTCTCTACGAGTCGAGTAAGAAATAATTTAAACAAATTTCGAATATATTCTTTTTGGAAGACAATAAAGTTTCCAGTAGTTTAGACAGGAAAAAAGGGAATGATAGTCTTGAGGAGGAAATTATTAGAAAAATCATCAAATAGAAGCAACAACATAAACGATAAATACTACCCTCGGTTTTACAGAATTCTAACTAAACGAGTACTGCAAGTAAAAGATCTTTCTTGAATAAATCGAATTAAAAATTATAAGGATGGCAAGATTATTATTTTAAGAAAGAGAGGGAGAAGCACAATGTCTTTTCAATAGATTCCACTCTGATAGGTTTTAAGAATTTGAAGGAAAAATATTTACTGCTGAAGCAACTTGATTTAAAAACCAATAAAAAAAGTGAACTCTTGGAAAGGAAGCTTAGTAAAAATAAATATTTCTCATAGGAGTAGAGTGATTTATATGCTCAAAAAATTAAGATCAATAAAAAGGGTTTGCAGAACGTAAATTGCGAAAATAGTATCAGTTATTTAAGATAGACCAAATTAAGTCAAATTAATGAAGCTAGTGATATTTTTTTTAATGATAAGATAGTTTTAAATAGAAAATTGTCTCATCGAAAACAAGATCATAAGGAGGACTCTCCAAAAAGATAGCATTAGATATCTAATTTTATCCACCACAGAAAAATGAGATGTTCGGCTGTATAAATTTGTGCAGATAACAAGCTTCCCAAAGCAGTACCTGAAAGATATCGATAGATGGTAAATCAAAGATAAACTCTAAACCCGTAAAAATTATAAATAAAAGAGTAAAGCTGCAGTCCTTGGTAAACCGATCTCATAATCATTGATTGATTGATTAATAATGCTGAATGATTGCATATGATTACATATTTAAGTCTTGTGATATATAATAGTTCGATTAGAAAATGGAAAAGGAAAAATCTACATAAAAAGATCATCTGCCTCTGATTAAGATGAGACACCAAAATACAACAATGTCCATGACTTCATCAAAAGCAAATGCTACATCAAGATATGGGCTACAGTTCTTTCTCCAATAAGTAAGACTCAAGCAACTAGGGTTAAAAAAATATCAAAGTAATCAAAGATAAGCCGGGCATAAGAGGATGGAATTGAGCCAAAGATTTTGTGAAGAGACAGCAAGACATCAAATAAAAAAGATAAACTGCAAGGAAATGTGTATAGTAGGAAATGAAGAAGAAAACTAATAAATTCAACCCATTTTTTCTGTCAAAAAAATATAAACCAGATGGAAACCACCTCATAGATATAGTATAATTTTACTTATTTAGAGACCGCAATTGTCATGCATGAAGATACGGTGGTAGTTTATGGAGGTCTTGGATGTTAAAAAAATATTAGTTGGGCAAAATTACATTTAAAAACATTGAATTGGACTACTCCTACCACTGAATGTACAAATAATATAAGATAGAGTATCCTCAAGTATCCCTATACGGTCACAGTATGGGAATTTATAAAGGAATTGCCTATGTTTATGGGGGCAGTTGTATGGACAGTACTACTCATTAAACGCTAAAAATTGATTTAAAGAGTATGGTGATGACTCAAATTAACCCTGCTCCATTTCGTAGAAAATAGCATGCCATGGCCTTTTTATCTAAATATATGATTATTCATGGAGGTATATAGAATGGAAGTGAAGTAAAAAATACCTTATTTTACTTCGATACTGAATCTGGACATTGGTGTTCACCCATACAGCATCTAATGCCTTATCTTTCTCATCATTCTATGGTTGCAATTCCAATAAAGCATAAAAGGAAAATTTCTACTTTTCTTGATTTAATTGGAGAATCTGTTTATATATTTGGAGGGAAAGATGAAAAAGGGCTAATTTCCAATAAATTTCAAAAACTTAAAATATAGAATGACGATCATGTAACCACTGAGGAAATAGTAGTTCCTGGTGGGCCTGAACCTCGGCATTCTTTCTGTATGCAGTTTGTTTATCCGTCTTTCATCTGCATTTATGGTGGAAAAAATGATGAGTAATGTGTAGGTACAAATCAGCTTCAAGGCATATACAATGACATATTTCTATTTTGTGTAGAGAAGAAAAAATGGATAATTCCGTTACTTGACAATGGACTAAACTATCGTTTTGGAGCAAGCAGCTGCTCTTATAAAAATAAAATTGTGATATTTGGAGGAAGTTAATTAAACGAATATGCTGATGGCAACGCAATATAATTAAATTTGTATAATCAAGGTCAAAATCCGTGTCGTGAAGAAGAAAATTAAGAAGAAAACGCATTAAAATTGAAGCTCAGAGGTTGATAGAAACTTGCGGCATATTTTTCTTCTGATTTCATTTAACTTTTAAAGATGTATTACAACTATTCATAATTACTTAATTACGTTATCAAATGACTGAATTATAAATAACTAGCATGAAATTAACATATGAGTGATTCTTAGATTAATTTCATTAATTTATTAATTTGTCGAATTGATTGATAGAATAAAAAGATATTATCAAATTTCGAATAAATGTAAATTTGGCTAAAACTGTGTTGCATTTAAATGACTGTAAATATTAATAAAATGAATGAGTTAAAGAATGGATTAAAATAAATAATTTAAAAGTAGCTATCAATTAATTTACATATATTCTATTATCAAATTCGAGGAATGAACAAATAATCAATCAATTCTTTCAACAAAATATCCATTTAAATGGATAGACTCTCCAACCTCATTCATAAGGAAGATATTTTCAGCCAACAACTTCAATCTGCCTTAGACAAAAATCGTAAATCCGACTCTTCCTCCTCTGCTGATAATTTGGACCTTTATTTTAAATAATACGAAAACCCAACCACCAAGTCCATCCCCTTCCTCAGCGGATAGGAGTCTTAGTAGCAAAATAGCGAAACGATAAACACAATTCATAAAAATATTAATTTTTAAGGATTTGAATAGTGGAACAGATAAAACATTCAAGATGATAAAAACACTCTGATATTAGGAAATATGAAAAACGATAATAAATAACAGGAATATACGATGGTCGGTGTTAAATCATAAATGGGCCATTATACTAGCGTCAATAACAATAACCGTAACTGTAAAAAGGATAGCTCTCTCAACAAAAGTAAGCAAAATAGCACAAAGAATGCCACTTCGAGCATACCCTCTTAAATTTCGGCTTCTCTTGATCAAAATAAGCAAAATATTGTGAATAACAAAAATTTCAGTTTGTCTAAAGCTCCAATCAAACAGTAATTTATCATTGCTAATTTGACAAAAAATAACAAAAAAGTTGGTTATCCACCTGATCAAGAGACAGATAGCCTAATAAAATAACTGAAAGGTAAATTCGCAAAAATTAGCAAAATAGACCGTGATGAATTAAATAGACTTCAATAAAAAAAGATAAGCAAGAAAACTGAACAGAGCAGTAACAGAAAGAAGACCAAAAGAGATTCAATAAATGCAAAAAGTTCAATTACGATGTCGCATCCTGAAAAGATATCTCAAGGTAAAAGTAATTTTAAATCAAACATAACATTAAACAATGCATCTTCCAAGCTTTTGGATGGCAAAAAGAAATAGATAATTCTTAAAAAGAATGATGATAAAATTGCCAGTAATGAGCAATCTTGGCAAAAAACCCTTTAGAAAGGAAGTAAAAAACTAAATAGAATTAATATCAGCAAATTGCAGTAAAACATGAAAAAAGCACAAGATAAAAAGATAGCTTTTAAGGACATCAGTCGGAAGGATAAAAAAATATAAAATAAAAAGTAAGCTCAAAAAGCGCAAGAGCTCAAACTACATTTTACTGAATAAGATGAAGAAAGTGCTATGAAAAAAATAATTAATGAAAAACAATTAACTCGATAATATGCTCGTGAAACAGAAAAATATAATTAAATGACGAAGAAGATATCCAAAGTATATTTTGAAGTGCTTATCAAAGAATTTCGATAATCTTCCAAAGAAGCTATATTAAAGGGTAAATTAGTGACGTTAATGCTGTGTTTTTTTGATCAATTCACGACTACTCCCTTATTAAGTAACAGCAACAAATTTATTAAAAGCTAATTTAACCAATTCTTTTAAAATATTGCTGAGGAGTAACTGATTTAAGTTTTACTTCACCCCAAGAAAATAATTAATTTAATGGAAATGCTTCCAAATAGACTGATGAATGAAAACATCATAGGAGTTGAAAGAAAAGAGTTGTTTGATCAAAAATTTATTGAAATAAACAATCAACTCGACCATTAACTATAATTGTTCCTCATTAAAAAGACTCCATTGTATATGTATATGCACTCTCTATCAGAGTATATCAATTTTCTCCTATAAAAATAATTAATCGAATATACCAAAAGATCTAAATTAGTGATTGCTGAGTCTGAACAAAAAATGCATGGATTTTATTCTAGTCGTGGTAAAAAAGATATTAAGAAATATGTTAAAAGAAATGAAGGACCCTATAAATTTGGATTCCGATGTGATTCTGACAGGAAGATAACTATAGAAGATGAGGATATTTACTTTAAAAATGCTAAAAATATGGCTCATTCCCCTTCAATAAAGCAAACTCTTTCCAGAAAAGTAATTAAATGATATGTGATGATATTTTTTTAGAACGATTTTTATATTTAAACTGACGTCGACTAGCATAAACTACTTTATGCCTTCAATCAATGAATTGTGCAAAATAGTACACAGCAATATAATTATTCAAAATTGATATAAATTTAACTAAATATTGATCCATAATATTAATTCATAAGTATGACTTTTGTATAGTCACTTATCACTTTTGCAAAGTAAACACTATCTTATCAAGCGAGATCTTAACCTTTTACTTGCCGATCTTCTTCACCTTCAAGTTTTTAGCTAGTCACGACCCTAAAAAAATTGCTAAAAACTTAAAATTTTGGTGTGTATTGTCTCTAACATACGTCTTGCAATATATTCTCTCCTTCATTCTTGCCGAGTACTTGATCAATTATAGAGTAACCTTGACATAGTGCTTGATCTTGCCCTGCATGTTGTTCTTATCTACGATGAGTTCACTTTCAGTGAAATGATATACGACAAGATAATTCGACCCTTCTACAAGAACAATGAAAACACCATTAATGATCTTTCCAAAAAGATCGAACAGTACTTTGAGAAAAAGGCTTAGCAAGTTCAATCAAAAGTGGCTCAAAGTGCTACTGATAGTAAATATAATGTAATGTAGAAATTCGCGGATTTGTCGGAGAAATATTAGTCGGAACCCTTAATCCAGGCAATAAAAGTAATAAATTTAAAGAGGAGCCATCAAATAATTAGTAAAAAGAAGAATTAGACAAAGAGGAAGAAGATGATGATTGAAATTGCGAGTATTATCGATTTAATTCATTCTTGAAGTGTTTTTCCTTTAACATTTTTAAGATTTGTTCATTTATTTAAAATCCTTTGGTATTTTCAATTATTAGCAAATAACTTATGAGTTGTATAATATTTGTTAATGTGGTACGTCAAAAAAGCAGCATCCAAAGTGGCAAAACTTTCTCAATAAGTTTTAAAGGAATAAACATAAATCGAAAAGCTTATCAAGGATATAATAAGTACTAAACATGAGGTGGTGCCAACCAAAAAGATGAATGATCTAGCAGCATTATCATTCCAGATGTAAAACTTTTAGCAAATCATCAATACTATTGATTAGCGACTTAAATAAATTAAATATTAACGCAAAAGCTTGAAGAAAAAACTTAATGCTCTAATTCTAGTGTCATATCTTATCAAATATGGAGCAAGTGGGTTTATTGACGAATTTAGAACTAGGGTAGATATTTTTAATCGATTTGAAAACTTACAAGAAAGAGAAATAAATGATATTAGTGATAAGATAAGAATTATCCTCAATGATATTCATGAGCGCGTAAAATATATCAGACAGATTTTGTTCGACAAAACAGCTTTGATGCGAGAGAAGGAGGTAGCTCGCTTTATACGATAAAAATTGATCTTAATGGGAGGAGATTATTCTACTCTCATCAATAACAGAGTGGACTAACCCTAAAAAGCAGGTGGATAAAAAGTGTAAGATTTTTTAGAACATTATGTTTGGAAATATACAAAAAAGATAGACTGTAAATTAGATTAAATAGCAGATTCACTCATCGCTAAAATAGATAAATATCTTGATTGTGAGGAACCTTAAAATTTTTAAATTGAAGAGCTGAATATTAATAATCAGGACATCACAAAAACATAGTTTTAATTAAGTTCAAATACAGTAAAGCAGTAATAATACTCATTTATTAAATAAAAATTACCTGCATTGAGCCTTGAACGCCCAGTCGTTAGCCATGATTTATTAGAGCTCACCATAAAATAGAACCTTTAATTGTCAACACTAAATAAATAATTAAATCTGTAACATTAGATTGAAATTGAAAAGGAGCCTAATTTAATTCATTAAAACATGCCGAAAGTTATTACCTAAACGTCAAATAAGATGATGATGGATGATTTGGAAATCGAGGCTTTTCGAAGAGAGCTTGAGTAAGAAAGAAGTCTTGATAGATGTAAATGAATTTGATAATTTTATTATGATCAGCAATCCCAAAATTTATTGAGTATATTTCTTGGGATTTATTTATAATTAAGAATACGCTGTTAAAATTAAAGATCAAAACAAAAATAATAGTTTAAATTAAATTTGAGGCTAGGGATCGATGATTAATTAATCCTTTACATTTGGTCACTAATAGAGCATTCAGGAATATATATTATTATCAAAGCAGCTGGATGATTCTCAAATCTGCTTTATTTCACTAATACCTTCTGTGAAAATCAATATAAAAGCATAAACTAAATATATTCTATTGAAAGTGCACATTATTATGATTTTATAAATCAATACCTTTCAGTTATTTGGCTAATAGCTTAATAAATTTTTAATCGATATAGTTGGCAATAACAAATACATTATCAACTAAAAAGTAGTCGTTTCTAATCAACTATGGATAGGTTTTTTTGGCAAGTTCCAGATAACTCTTGGATATGATTTTTTGCCTTTCTTAACTATTTATTATGAAGGTTCAGACTCTGAACATTTAAATTTACAATGACTGTAGGGAACTAAACTAGGGCCTGATGATTTAAAATCGCTTCCTTCTTTTTTAAAATTATCAATCTATTATTATTTCAACTCATCTATTGTGACATCTTTGAGGTTGATCTTTGCAAATTTAGGCTTTATAATAAAAAATAGGTGAGCTGAGTGACCGTTTGGTTTTTCCATATTCTTTCTGGAATATAATAAGTTAAAATACAATATTTTAATGAATTATATCCTGATTTATGAATTTAAAGTTATAAATGTCTGCCGATGCTGCGCTTAAATTAAGGTATACACTTAGAATTGAATTATCGATCTCTTAAAAATGATGCCACAATGGGGAACGAAAGCTAAAATCTATATTGAATAATTACTGTTATGTAGCAATAAGTTTATTGAAAATAGACCCAATCTCATATTCTATAAATATGAATGTCACCCATTGAGTATAAATGACAAATAAATAAATAGAATATAGCTTAAAAAAAGAAACGCGTTCTAAAATCAAACACAATTCTTAATTTAAATATCGGTAAAAAGGAAGTGTGAGGTGGATACTTTGTTTATAAACTGATAGATCTTCACATTGATAATTTTATTAATGCCTAATCATCTATAAAATAATATGAATTATCTCAAATCCAACTTAAATTATATCACACTATATGATTTCATTTTTGATATAATCAATTGTTGATGGACGTCAAATCATTTGAGGAGCTTCCATTTGAGGCACTCTTCAAGATGGCAGAAGATAAATACGAATCGCTTGACTACGAGGAGGCCGAATACTTCTATGAGCTTGCTTATAAAAAAAATTCGCAGGATGAGATCCTAGTGATGTGTTACGCTAGTCTTCTCAAAAAAGTACAAAAATCGGAGCAGGCTAAAGTTATCTTGGAAAAGTCACTCCAGTAAGTTCCATCTGGAACCTATAAACGGTATATGGAATTAGGATAAATATACGGAGGTGTTAAATCTATTGAAGTTTTTTAGAGGGGTATTGCATAGGCTCAAAAGTGTTTGTCAAATCCCTTTAAATCAGTGTGTCCGGAGGCTGAGATTAAAAGAGATATAGCTCAAGCCTATGCTAGTATAGCGGATGTCTGTATGACCGATCTCCTGGAATAAAAAGAGGCTGAAGCTAAATGCAAATAGGCTATGTAGAAAGGAATGAAGATCGATCGTAGTTGTATTGATATTCGACTTCAAATCGCCAACTATTTAATGTGGAATGATAACTTCGAGCAAGCCCGAGTATAAATGTTGTAAGTTTATAACTGGATAGTGGAGGATAAATAGGTGTATGAAACTGAAACCATCATTGTGGCGGGAAAGCATCTCATTGAAGTGGAATAATTGCAAAAAGCTCTTGAAGTATTCTAAAAAATTCATGATGATGCGAGCAGCGAATCTGAAATAGTCTATATGCTTGCATTCATATCTTTCAAAATGAATAATTGGATGAGTTGCGAAGAATATATCGAAGAATACTAATAGAATAAGCGTAACGGAGGAGTTATAGATTAGTAGGTTGAGGAAGCCATGAACGACATGAAGACATAACTTGCAAAAAAACATAAAAAATAAGGAGCAGTCGAGGCATAAGATGACGAATGGATGGATGTCTAATAAGACGATACTCCTTGATTTTGTTGATTTATATTAGATCATCATTTGAGTTCAGAATTCAACCAATTTTCATTCTTCCTACTCCTATTCCTCTTCCTCTTCCTCCTTGAGATCATCTTCTTCATCTTCCTCCTCGTCCTTGATTTATTGGGATTATTTTCGCATGATGGCGTCCATAAATTCAAGGTCGTTGCTATTTTTTCTTTTTAAGTGATGTTCTCTCACAAATTTACGAAGCACTCCTATTTTTTGATCTAAATTGCTTTAAAAATCGAACCCATTTGCGGATGCAAGTTTTATGGCTGCAAAATAATCGTCTAACGTTTTTTTAGGAATGTCAACAAATTTAGCAGCTTCTCCTAAATTGATTTTAGAATTGTTTAGGCTGATTTATCTCCACTATGAAACCTTTTCTAACACCTCCCTAATGGTTCTTTCGGCTACTCTTTTCTTAAATTCTTTGTTTTTTTATAGTTTGAACTCTTGCTCGTACTCTTACTGATTGGTAACCACTAACTTTCTTAGTTTGATTGTTATTTGTTCGCTTTGGATGAAATCTTCGTCGATGATCAATGAAAATTTTAAAGGAAAGACTCCTGCGTATACAAAATAGCGATGGGTAGGGTGGAAGTAGAATACTTGTTGCTTATGGTGTGAGCCAATAACTGAAATAAGATCCTAAATACTATCAGAAAGAAGTCTATGCAAGCAATATCCGAGATCCAGTTCTCTATTTTCGCAATCATAAGGAACATCAACTTCGAAGTGCTGACTGAAGAGAGTATCATCACATTCCAGGATGAGTATTTTTTTCATAGTAGTAATTTCCTCATCATTAGGACCAAACATTCTTACTATGATTATACGCAAAGCTTATTATGACCCATTTGTAATGATTTAATAGCTATCAAATGTTTATATCGCCAAAATCATGAATCAGATTGGTTTAACACTTGAATTCATTGCAAAACGGTTTAGTGTATGGAATGATTAAAAATAGAAAAGATACCATTGATTAAAATGAGTTCAGCCTTCCATTCAATCAATAATGACTCTTTATTAATCTTCTCTTTTTTAATTATAATGGGAATTAATCTCTTATGTAATATATTCTATTAATCTCACTTTTACCATTATTTTCTATAATATCGAATTTCCAAATGTTGGTTAAACCACTATTTCTGTTTGTCTTTCTCCTACTTTTTATCGCCATTCAACCTGCGAAAATATATGTGCGCCTACCATACAACTCATGGCCAAAACTAACTCCTTCGGATCAACCAATAATAAATCAAAACAATAATGATGATGTTCCTCAAGCAATAAGGCAGCTCTAAGCAATACTGCTCAGTAGTGCTAAATTCGATACAATGCTCTACTTCTAAACAGCATGATTAATATTAATTCTGTATTTTATATTATTTCCTATCTAACTAAAATTGCCAAGGATTCAATTGAAATCAATAATCCTTATTTTTGGGATCACGCTCATCAAAACATCGAAAATTCTCCTCTTTCATATAACTTCTTTTATTAATCTTGGCAAATTCAGAATAAATGTTATGTGATTATAAAGCTTGGCAATTTGATTCTAGAAAGTTAGAAATGGAATGGTAAATAAAATGAAAGGATATCATATTTTATATAAATCTAATTGAGCGGCGCAAACCAATATCCGATGTTGTCTACTTTAAAATTAACTACGGTAACCTACATCGGCCGAGAAGAAGAGAAGAAGCTCGCGCTCATTTTGTCCTATCTCATCGACCTCCCATAGGCTGCAGAGTTCATTCATCCTGTTGACTGGGAAGGTAAAACTTCCTTTATGTAGATCTCGAGCTCAATGACTATCCACTCGTAATAAAAAACCCAATGAACTTGTTAAAGGTTCAAGATCGACTCAAAGGGCGAGAATATCGTACACTTGAGGAGGTATTAGATCATATCCAACTGATATGGGATAATTGTAAGGCCTATAACCCTGAAGGGCCGTTTTACATACTGGCTGATAAGATGGAACGTGCTTTCAAAAAAATGATAAGAAACTACCTTCCCAACATACAAGTCGTGGTACCAAGTAAGTTTAAGCTCATTTAGAACCAATAAATTCCAAAGGATAGATACAAGGAGCACCTACACCTGCTAATAATCAACAACTTCCATCGATTCAACAAAATCCATCATTAAAGTCAATACCCAAAACAGCAACGAAAGCAATTACTACAGCTTCTCAACCAATCGTTAATCTTATATAAGAACCTATCTCTGTAAATTAACCAGTCTAAAATCTTCCATAGCCAGAATAGATTCCTTAATCATAGAAGAACAGATTCCACCAAAGATTAAGGCAACTAACTCAACATGAACTGGGGCAAATTGTGACAATTGTGCAGTAAAACTGCCCTGAGGGATTCAAATAGATCAGCGACGGACGTTGTCAAATGTGGCTGGATAATGTTAATTTGGAGACGTTTAGGCGCATGAACCAGCGAATCGATGATTTATTATAGGGTGAAAAGGGCGCGATTAGTGGAAGTAAAAAGTTAAAACAGTGACTTACTTTTATGATTAGATCTGCTTCATATATTTGTATCATTATTTTTGTACGCCAAATGGATATCGAGTAGAAAGATAAACCCAACAATTTTGTTGGAATGCACGGAGAGGTACTTAATCATTTATGCAGAATGTAGGCCTAGGGTTTGTGGCTCGCGACAATGCTGCTAAGGAACAGTAAAAATCAAAATAGATATCTTTCAAAATTATTCGGAATGATCAGACCCACTAAAGTCTCAAATGGCTGCTGGATCTCAAAAACATCTTTGCAAGGCAGCTGCCTAAGATGCCAAAGGAATATATTGTTAAACTAGTGTTCGACAGAAATCACGAGTCGATGATCATCCTTCGTAACGATGCCAAGGTTGTGGGTGGTATATGTTTTCGTGAGTTTAAGCAGGAAAAATTCGCATAAATTGCTTTTCTAGCCATAACGTCCACTGAACAGATTAAAGGATTTGGAACTCGGCTTATGAATAAACTAAAGGGTAAATATTAAATCTATTCAGAAGAGATGCAAAGGCGTTAGGTGGAATTTCTAATGACATACGCAGACAATTTAGCTTTGGGATACTTTCGCAAACAAGGATTTAGCAAGGATACTCGCATGCCCGCTGAACGATGGAAAGGCTACATTAAGGACTATGAAGGCGGTACAATGATGGAGTGTTTTGTTCACCCAACCATTAACTATTCCAAAATCAGTTAAATTATCAAGAGGCAAAAAGATTTCGTCATACAAAAGATAAAGGAATTGTCAATCAATAATCATCGCTACAATGGCAATGAAATCGAAAAAAGAGTAGGAGAACCTTTCATTCGCAAGAATGCACAAGGGGAAGAGTAAATTTTTAGAATAAATCCTCTTGATATTCCGGGAGTAAAAGAAAGTGGATGGACTTGGGCTGATCATTAAGAGCTTATCAAAACAAAAGAAGTCTCTTTCCTACTTGAGTGCCAGAATGTGCTGGAACTCATGAAAAAGAATCAATCATCTTGGCCGTTCCGTGAGCCAGTATCGCTTGAAGATGTTCCTGACTATCTATCAGTGGTCAGGGAACCAATTGATCTCAAGACTATTGAGAAAAAATTGAGCAACAATGAATACAAAGACCGTGAGCAATTCTGTGAAGACATTCTAAAAATATTTAAAAACTGCAAACTCTACAATCAGCCTGAGACTGTATACTTTAAATGCTCTAATGAGTTGTAGGATTACATCCGTCCACATCTATAAGCTCTGAAAGAAGGAAAAACTGATGCTCTTTTCACTGAAAAACGTCTATTAGGCAGTAAATCAAAGAAGAAAACAGTGGAGAAGAAATGTAAAAAGTGATAGCTTTGATGATATCCCTTATTATGTTTTAAAAATATTAATCACATATTATAACCTCAGACAGAAGCTAAAATAATTTTCATATCTTAACAAATCAGATGGATTGAGTTTACAAATCATTTATTCTTTTCTACGAATCCGCAAGCGGAATTATACTCTATTACTATTTTACGATGAATGGACTTAATTCAATTTTTTTAAGTGTGTTATAATCCTAAATCATCTTTTTCAATATTTTATAATATTTTTCCAGCTTTATTTGTTTGGTTACAGGTAAGAATTAAATTAAGAATTAAATTATCCTTTCTTTCTCAATAAAAATTGAATTAGAGATTCTTTCCTGATTAATATTCAACCCTATTTTCCTCTTAAATTGATTTTTAATAAAATATTATTTTAAACAATAAAATTTTGCTTTAATCTAAAAATCTGGGAAGCTTTGCTTTTTTTTTACTCCCTTTATTTATTGAAGTGAACTTTACTTGCATTGTTCAGATATTTGAGAACTAAAATTGCGCAATAACATTATATTTGGCGCTATAATAAAGTTGATGTAAATCCAACCTCATTTAAAGGAAACTCCAATTAAAACCCCCTTACAATCAAGACCCTATCTTCATTGTTACAGCTTGCATAAGACTCCAGCTCCTCATGATAACAATATCCTAGAAGATAAATCCATTCTGAGCGAAAATTAAAATCAAATCTTCGGAACCAACATTTCTCCCAATCAAATAAGGGCTGATCTTTAGAAATTTATTCTAGAATTCGAGGTCCATCGCAT
>Ga0302188_10002043_pt1 | contig 15034 bp, 9 predicted proteins | sample II_Bog_E2_1_FD_198783 | JGI IMG/M metagenome (GOLD analysis project Ga0302188, IMG submission 198783) | Peat permafrost microbial communities from Stordalen Mire near Abisko, Sweden - II_Bog_E2_1 | ecosystem: Environmental > Terrestrial > Soil > Wetlands > Peat | place: Sweden: Abisko, Stordalen...
AACTAATCTAAATACTGCTCGAAGACTCGAGGAGCTGAAACGAAAAATGACTGAAAATAGACCGTTTGGCAAACTAAATGGTACTCAAAGATACTTCAAAAAGTAAAAAGACTTAGCTGGGAGAGTTGATAATAATATGAATTAAACTTTAAGAATGGTATGGGAGTTGAAACCAAAAAAGCCGAAATATGAATTCAAAATGATTAAGAAACTAGGGAAAAGCCAAACAGGCCAAATCATATTAGCAGTATCTAATGTGAGCTCAATGATTGTCGCTATTAAAACTTTTGCAAAAAAAGATGTCAAGATAGACTATCTCATTGACGAACTAAAAATTCATCTTTGCTGTCGCCACCCTAATGTACTTCCTGCTTACGGTATTAATATCAATTCCGAGGAAGTTTATCTTGCAATGGAAGTAGGCTAGGGCAATCTCTATCAAAAAATTATCAAGCAAGGGCCTTTCGACTAACAAACAGTTGCTGTCTATATTTCACAAATTGCTAATGGAGTGGCTTATCTTCATTAGTTAGGAGTTATGCATCGGGACATAAAGCCATAAAATATTATTTGTTTTGGCAATAACTTGAAAATTGCTGATTTTGGTTGGTCCATCATCACCACCAGGCCAAGAAAAACTCTTTGCGGTACTTTGGATTATTTATCGCCTGAAGTGGCGAATAGAGAAAGTTACAATAATAAAATAGATTGTTGGAGTATCGGTGTGTTGATGTATGAACTTATAACAGGTCAAGCTCCCTTTCCACAACAGCAATTAAAATAGATGACCTTTGAGTAAATAACTCTTCCTAAAGGGATATCCGCATAGGCTAAAGATCTTCTTCTGAAAATGTTATAGGTTAACCCCATTAATCGGCTTTCTGCCAAGTAAATTCTCCAGCATCAGTGGATTAAATTTCATACGGGCAAAGCAAAACAGGAGAATAGAAAAACAAACCGCAAGTTATAGATAGAACTTTCTAATATTCTATCATGATTTTCATGTTTTATAATATCAAATCATGAAAAAGATAAATAGTTATGAGGCTTCCTTTTTTGTCTCATAATATTTGAATGCCTAAGGTTTTTGTATAATTTATCGAGGGAAACAACATCTATATCTGCAGCAAGTGTAAAACTCATCTCAGCAAATTAAGTGAACTCGTTTCCAAAGCATTTCGAGGACAGCACGGTTCGGCTTATCTTTTTACATCAGTGTACATGTTGGCTGATTTAGGATGAATGTCACAATGGGAAAAATTGAACGGAAAAGATTAACCACGGGTATGCATACCACTTGCGATATATTTTGTTCTGTTTGTGCTAGCAACAAGGCAGTGGGGTGGAAATATGTACTATATATAACATGAAGATAGCTGCAGATGATGAAGATCAAAAATATAAAGAGGGAAAATATATTCTAGAAGAAGAGCTCATTGACCGTGAAAACTGGATTGACGATTGAGATAAGTCACCTTCATATGTTGAAGATTTATAATTTAAATTATGAGTCAAATTTAAACGAAATTCAAACTGAAATTTTGTAGTGAACTCTCTTACTCTTACTCCTCAGAATGAGCTTTCATTTTTGCTTGAAAGTTTCAATTTGTTGAATAATTGATTTATATACTTTGTTCCTTGGATATGCGATAAAGTTGAGATCCAAGATTATATTTATATAAAGTTACGTGTTGCGCAGAAAATGTCTTTCTTTAATGAGAAAGGAGATGACAGCAATCTTCAATATGATGACACAGCCTTTCTATACTTCATAGCCAGTATGCTAATTGTAGGAGCAATTACCACATTTGGCTTCATCATTAACAATTTACTTAAACTGAGAATAGATGGCTCCAGAAGACTTAAAAAAGCTGAAATATTTACCAAAAAAATAAAGAATTTAAGATCTTAGAAGATTAGAAGGGTATTTAATCGTTCTCTTTTGGGAAAGACTCTCATTCTCATTGTGCTGATCATTTTGACAATTTATATTTATGAATTGGCAGCTAATGCTGAGAATAAGCTCAAAGGTTTTGATCCCTATGAAATATTAGGTGTCACAAAAGAGGCTACCCTCAAAGAAATTAAAAAATCTTACAGGTATCTTATTCCCTATAAAGAAAACTAGCATTGGAGTACCATCCCGACAAAAATATCGGAAACCCAGCGGCTCATGCCAAATTTATCCTAATTTCCAAAAGTTATGAGTGCTTTACGAATGAATAGAAAAAGGTGAGTTGTTTTAAATATGGTAACCCTGATGGAAACAGTGCTTTCAGAATTGGAATTGGACTGCCCAATTTTTTTATTAAAGCAGAGTACAATTACTTTGTCCTCCCCATCGTACTGTCTATATTTTTAATAATTATGCCTGCTATTATGCTGAACTGGAATAATCACATTTCATCATTAGATCCCAATGGAGTTTCTATATCAAGCTATGATACTCTTTTTTAATGTGTAACTACGGAGGAGCTGACAATAATTAATGCAGTTTATATGATGTCTTCTTTCAAATAACTCTATACCGATGGTAATCTGGGACCTATCTCTGGAGAATAAAAGGATTTGCTGATGAAATAGTTGGATAAAAATTAAAAAAACAAATGGTCTCTTCTTGATACATTCAGTGACAACCAGCTAAAAGTATTTTGGGAAATATACCGATATATCTGTGGATTAGGAGACTTTAGTAATGCTGACTTCAGAGAAAAGTTGGAGTATATGATGACTAAAATGCACCTTTGCCTTTTTCCATTCACGCAAAAAGCCAATCATAATTTTGCAATTTTCGGAAACCCCAGATGGAGGATTATCTATTTAGGCAGCAAAGGACTAGAACTTCTCATTGCTTTTGAAAGATCTTATCTCAATAGATCTTTTTAGAAACAGAGTATTTAGGCGGCCAATAATTGGCAACTTAATCTCGATCTCACTCCTCAATAATTGTAAATTGCAGCCCAACATCCAATCAATAATTTTTATTAAGTTCTCAACAACGACAGGATCGGCGAATATCTCAAGTTCTATCCTTAAAATCGAAGAACAGACTTGCTGAAGCAATTTAAAAATATTCCAGTTTACAAAATTGATGCGAAGATTAAAGTGGCAAATAAAGAAGTCAAACAAGTTACTTCTTCTGACTTTGCAGAGATAGTGTACAAAATATAAAAAAAATATCCAACTAGTGGATTTTGTCTACTCAAAAACTATCCATTCCCAAAAAAAGAAAAAATATATCTGATCGTATCAGAAGGTGCGGAACTATTCCATTTCAGTGATGTAATACTTTGCCTATTTAGATTGAGTTTTCAGAAACTAAAAACTATGTCATTGGCAAAATTGCCTATAAACAACCAAAAGTAGGCTCTTATAATTTTAAACTTGGTATTCGCAGTGACTGCTATTTCGACCTCGATGTGGTGACTCATCTTTAATTGTCAGTCATATAAACTCCTCAATAACTAAAAGTAAGCTTTATATAACTTAGAATAAAAAGATAGAATTCCATAAGGAAGATTTAAACTTATAAAAATTCAATTGTAGCTTTTTTGAGGAGGCCATGAACATTCAAATCGATCCAGAGGAAGGAGTGCTTTCTGATGAAGAAGAAGAATAAAAATGATTGATCATACATCACAATAACGCTTGAATTATTTAAACATAAAATGAGACTACTTACAATTTAATAATTATAAATATGCATACAAATATCAAAATCTGAATATCTCGTTCATCTCGTTCTCCCTCGAACAAAAATAAATAAATCTTAGCGACTCCTTTTTATTAATGAAATAATTTAAATATATTTTCGATTTAAATTCATTCTAATAAATAATTAAATCATATTAAATTGGTGGTTTCTGCTGATATATTACTTATTATCATCTCATAATAGTTAAGAAATCCATTGATGAGGGAATATTCTTTTCTATCCTCCAACAGAAGTAAAAATCTGAGAACTTTCTTCATTGAAAAGATGTCAACACACTGACTCACTCAAGAGAAATAATATTAATCATCCTTTTCGAATAGATTTAATATTAAAATATCTTTTATGAAAGTTATTTTCTGGTCAGTAACTTTATTATTGTGATATTTGTCTTATAGTAATTTTTACGAATGTTAAATTTTATTTGTTTAAATTGTATCCAACCATTTTGCATGAGCAATATGAATTTTATCAACAAAATAGACAACCTCAATCAAAGAGGACAGGCAAATCAGGGTATAGGAAATATTGTAGATGATACTCAATTATTGAATTCTCTTATTCAGGCAATAAAGAAGATTATGATGGAAAACGGAAACAATTCTAAAGAAGATACTATTGAAGTGATGAACCAAAATGTTGATTAAAAGGTAAATTAAACATATATTCATGACAACTCAGCTTATTCTGGAGAAAAAATATCGGAAATGGACAATAAAAATATTTATTAAAGCATATAAAAAAACCAATCAACAAACCAAGAGGAGAAATATCTTTAAGAAAAAAATAATTTACAAAAAAATTAACATTTAAGCCTAATTACAAAATAAAACATTAACAAAAATATTATGCATCATTCAGTAACTATTTCAAACAAAAAAAGTTTATCCAAATCTAAATATGGGGAGCATTTCAGGCAACATTTAGATCCCAGAGACCAGATTCTTGCTCATCCATTCGAATTTATCCTAGAAATACCTTTTTAGGTAAATAGCAATGAATTAAATTCGAAAATATATCATTTTGATAAAAAAAGCAAGGCCTATTAAATTTTGTGCAATTACATAGAATAATATCTCGTGGATGTTGTGGAAAATGTTGTTTCTATCAGCTTTAATTATTTAATGGAGGGAAAACTAAAGGACTCCTAAAGCAAAGACTATGCCTCCAAAAACATACTGCTTAATGTTCACTCAATCATCAAGTAAGTCATGAAAACTCTTGTCAAGGAACAAATAATTGCTTAAAAATCATAATAACAATTATTATTAAAACAATCCTTGTGCTAATTGGCAAATAACACCCTCAAATAAGTCCTTAAAAATATTACTCCCTACTACCCCCAGGCCCCATCCACTGGTGGCACCCATAAAATGAGGAAAACTCTTCTTTCCATTGACAGAAATAGCAACTAATAAATGGATTTCCTTTTTACTCAAAATCTTAGATTGACCAAGCAAGATGATGGAGACTACACATAATATATAATGAGGGTAGTTAACAGAGCCATTCAAGTGACAAGTGAAATTAGTAACACAGATCCTCTCCATCAAACATTATTTCAAAAATTTGTAGCTTTTAGTGAGCATTTATTTTGGGTTTCCCAAGAAGATTCCTTTCAAAATCCTATTGATAGCCTAGAGAATATGGAATCAGATTAAAATTTAAAATAATAAAAAACCTTGAGCAAGGATCAGTAGCTAAATATAAAAAAGTTATAAATGAGTGATTAAGATTTAAAACAAAAGATTTTAGATTATATGAAGAAGCCAATTTGCAAGTAATTTTAAAAAGTACAATTGATCGATGAAAGTAAAAAATAAAAAATGATGGATGAAATGAAAAGGAGACACGATTTTGCAATTGGACAAAAGATTCCATCCAATTGCTGTATTTTCAGCTAAAAAGATATCATTAATAAAAATTTCTCAGTCAAAAACTCAGCAATACTGAGAATACTTACAAAATGGGCTGAAAATTTGGAAGATATTTTTAACCATCCGTAAATCCATGTTACAAAAAGAATTTATCCTTTAAAAAAACTTGATTATTAATTACTAACTCCATAAAGATGGGTGAAACAGGAATTAATTAAACAGATTGCTGAGAAAAAAAAAGAAAAATAGAAATTAAAATAGCATTTGATGACTCAAAATAAAAAGTTTCAGAGCATTTTTTTGGCGTAAGACAATAGTCAAAGCAAGGATATTTCTCAATTCATAAAAAGATATTCTGAGACAAGAGTAATGGCATCCAAGATGAAGGCTTTACTAATTTAGTTCATGAGATAGTATGTTTCTTCCCTCATTCATCTTTTGGTTCAGGCAGGCCATGTAGAGTTGAAAGAATAAGGTATAACCTATTAACATGATATTAATCTTGTGGTATTTAAAATTGGAGATCTAATGAGATCTAAGTTTCATTGTAACGAAGCCACTTTTATTCGTTTGCTTAAGACTCTCTACATTCTTGATGAAGCCAATGATCATGGGGAATAAATTTTTAAGTTAGTGCGGATAAAAAATAAATTAGATACAAAAGATAACAACATTCTTATCAATTACTTGTTCATGGGAAAGGTACAATGCGAACTGCAAATGTCAATCCAGAAGATGGCGAGTAAAGAAGAAAACTATTACAATTTTTCACATTTTCTATATGAACTCACAAGAGGTAAATTTGGAGTATTATCTGAATGTGCCACTATTATATCCCAGCATGATCCCATCGTGTCATCATCATCTTCCTCTGATCAATATTATGAACCTAAAACAAATAAAAGACAATAATCATTATCGATATAAGCAAACGAATTGGATTTAAACGATCAATATAATCAATAAAATAATGAAAAATCCCCCGTAAAATAATAGATTGCAAAGTCCTAATAAATATAGAATAAAAAACAAGAAATTAACAACATTTTTGTGTGTTAGCATTGTGATAAATTAAAATTATCCTAGAATGAGAAGTTGTTAAAAAGGAGCAATCTGCAACAATCAATATGCAATGACTGTTTGATTATTAATTAACACATTAAAAATAAGAAAATAATATAAAAAAAATTATTTCTGGCATAAAAATTGTTAACGAAGCGAAAAATATCTGATTGGATTTTACAACAATTATAAAATGGGCAAATTAAGAGATTGAATAACTATAGAGAATTAGGATAATAGAAATAACAATCAAATTAATTACAGAAATAGATATAGCCAATAAAAATTGTTATTTGCATAAATTAAAAAAAGAATGTGCTTTAATTTAGTCTGTTCGGAAAATAGAAATCTTAAGGCATATTTTATCTATCAGAGATAACAGCAAATATGTGCTTAATAGGACCACTCAATGGAGACAAGATTCAATACAAAGACATCACTTAAAAAATACACAACCTATAAAAGATGCCTAAATATACATATATTTCATAAGAATCAACATCAATTAATCTTAAAATATCAGAGTATTTAAAGTTTATTAAGCCTTAAGAAATTGAAGATAAACTGATAGTACTGAACAAAAAGTGTAGATAAAAAATAATGAAAGACAGCATTTTGAATATTCTAACGAATAAAAATCAGTCTTTGCTATTTAATTCCAAATAAAAATTATAGATAATGAGCACATTGGTTGATGACAACAGTAAAAACAAATTATTGTTCGGAGGTAAATAGATTTTAAAAATTCTTTCGCAGATAAAATTCATAACTGCCTTGTAGATAGATATGGTCTGTTTGCCTTCATGGTTAAGTATGTGCAAGAACATAAAGAATTTGAATCTGAGTTTTAATAAGATCAAAGACATATCAATTTTATACAATTTTATTGAGATGAAGGATCTTAACTTGACTGGAAATTAAATTGAATATATTAAGATGTAAAAATTAGCTTATTTGGAAAAATTAAGGATACGAAAAAACAAAATACAAAGCATATCATTTGAAAATATAGAATCTGGGCTTTAGTCGGAAAACATCAACAGCTTTTAAAATAAATAAATACAAAACACTGCCACTAAAATTAATTGCCTAAAATTATTTGACTTTGCCCACAACAGTTTAACTTCTATTAACATTACAGCTCTGATCTCTCTATAATACTTGTTTGGATATGGAAATAAACTTTAAAGTTTTGAATATAGCCAACACTCCTCTCTGAAAGATATAAGACTTTTTGACAACAATTTCACTTCTTTAGTAATTTCAGATTTGCCTTCTCTTTAAGAATTACATTTAGAGTCTAGTAAGCTGTAGAATTTTGAATATAGCAATCTTCCTTCTCTCAAAATTCTTAGACTAGATGAAAACAATTTCACTTCTTTAGTAACTTCAGATCTGCCTTCTCTTTAAGAGTTATCTTTAGAAAAAAATAAACTGCAAAAATTTGAATATAGAAATCTTCCCGCTCTCAAAATTCTTGATCTTTATTAAAATAAATTTACAACTCTCAAAATTTAAGATATGCCTTCTCTTCAATAATTGGATGCTGATGATAACTAAGACCTTCAGTTGTTTTCATTACAAAACTGTCCATCTCTCTTTTCCCTTTCAGTTGCCCGCACTAATCTAGCAAAAATATAATTAATTGATTTTCCTATCTTAACTCAAGTATGGATTTAATAAAATCCGAGACTAACTGAGTTATCTTTTAAAAAATTACCAGCCATCGATTAAATAAACATGCAATCTTTGATTCCAACTCAGTTTGCTGATATTTGCTTTTCAGAGATCAACTAAGAGGGTGTGAGCATTTAAAAAAATCCATAAATGAAATAGTGGTTAAAGATAAAGTTTCCCAATGTAATTTTTAAAGATTCATGATCATTAATACAACAAATATATTCTTAAGTTTGTCTTCTAGATCAAGATATGAGTCACCCTATAATATTTATCATAAATGGCAAAAGTTTGCATCAATATTGAAGTGACCCCATAAATACGATAAAAACAATCATTTTTTGCTGCATTTTTTTGGTTTCAAAACGTTTTTCATTGTACTCATTAGAGATTTTGACTCTTTTTTAGTTTTTATACAAGTATTTCCAAAGTTATTTGCAGTAGTTGCAGTCATATTTTTATCTCCAGATTTTCCCTGCCTTTTGAAACGAGCAAGGTTTGCAATTTACAAAATTTCTTCATTAAGTTTGCAATGCTATTCTACTACTTCGTTAATCTATCTTGGTTCCATTTATTGATGGATCTTCATGGGTTATCCTCTTTCTTCAAACATTTCAAAACCCGTAGCTAGCTCCACTTTCTGTTTAATCTTTCCTATTTCTACATTTCGAGTCAAGTTGGATGCAACTGTATTCTGATAATGATTTAAATCGCCCATTTCCATTTGTTCCTCCTTCTGTAAATGTTCCAATTATTGAATCTATTTCTAAGCTTCAGCAATTTTGTTTTATATCTCTGAAAGAAATTGATTCTTCTGCTTTCGTTTCAGTTATCCCATTTCTTTGTAATTAAACATTATCTCGTTTTGCAAGTACTCTTTGGAAGGTACCAATTGAGGGGCAGTATTTAATAAATTTTAAACTCGCCTTTATTGGAGAAAATGCGAGTCGGTTTGCATAAGCTTTGCTTGTTGTTTTTGGCCAATTTTTTTCTATATTCCAATTGCTATTTCTTCGGCCAATTGTCTAAATTATTCAACTAATACTAACTTAGAGGCTACTAATGGACAATTATATTTTTAGTCAGCAATTGTATGTCTCTGGGATCACAATCGCTGAGTAACAAATTGAGTTTATTATAACGATCGAAAAGAGAAGTGTTGGGATAGAACGAAGGAACTGTTCTCGCAGCAGTGATGGGAATGTTCAAGGAATCAGCTTGAGAAGCATTTCCATAAACAAAATGATGTAAGTCTGCCTTGCTATTAAAAAGTAACGGTCTTTGAGATTTGTTATTGGCTTGAGTCATTATATTTCTATTAATAATTGAGATAACATACAAAAATCGATTTTACTTCAATAAATTTACACGACCTGTATTCAATAGAGATAATGTCTTGTTTAAATTATTTAATCCAATCAGTTATAAATATAATTAACTCTAACAGCTATATGTAGAAGCCAAAAGCAAATGCTCTCGCTCTAAAGAAAAGATATGAATTTTAGCTCTAACAATTCCGCACATTGAGTTTTGACTTAATCAAGCTGAAATTGCAGAAGCGAAAGATCGATATAAACAAAATATGTGATAAAAAAGATGTTCACAATTTATTAAACTCCTTCTTGGTACAATTTTATTAAATAGCTAGTAAGGAAATATTTTTGAAGAGGATCTCCTCAATTAATTCTGGACTCATTATTTTAAACACTCAGCCACTCTTATAGAAATTATGAAGGTCTATATCGATACCATCATCATGATTATTCAAAAGATAGTCAATAACAATCGTAAGTATGATATAAATTAGAAAGAAAGCATTAAATATCAATATAAAAAGTTAAATATAAGCAAAATAATGACTTTAGTCACCTTAATGCAGTGACTGAAGATTTTAATCTCATCAAATAAGAAAATTAATAATTTATCCATGATTTAAAGGATTTTTGCTTGCCTTTTAACTTAAATGCCTTAACTCTGATTGACAAATTTAATTCTCAAACTCTTAAGGAAAAAGCAACAACTCAAAGAGAAGAAATAGAAATTCCAAAATAATTACCAGTTGAGAAAGAAATGGATAATATTTTATAAGACGTGAAAAAATAATACGAAGAGAAGAGCTAAAGCAGTGACGCCAACCTAACTAACTAATAAAAATATTACCGGTTCATCGTATATGTGAATATAATGTTGTTTGTCATTGAGCTCAGTCTTGTTTACAGTAAGTACAACTTTATTGACGTATATTTTGCCTGATAAAGCTTTTCTTTACCCTCATTTTGCTAAATCATAGTCTCATGGAAAACTATTTGTGGAAACAAGAAGAGATAAACAAGATATATACATGTATACAAATTAATTATGTGGAAAATAAACTTTCTGTTCGGGAAGAAAAGAAAAACGGCTATTAATTTAACTTTGAAGCTGATCAATAAAAACTGGTTTCACATTCTTTTTAATATTACGTGTATTCTTGCTTCTCATTTCTGATTTTGATGATAGTTTGGGATTGTCTTTGGCTTATCCTGATGCATCAAACATATTACTTCTCAAATGAATTATCCTTATAAAGTTACAATCCATTGACCATATAGATTTCAATATGGAAGTATCATCGATTTATCTTATATGCATCTATTTTTAGTTTATTGGCTAAGGTACTCTTAATAAAATGTAGATCATAGTCATCCTACTGCTGCTGAAAGTAATTGATTTTTAATGGGAGAAGGCTTTTAACAGATATAATTTATATATTCCCTTTCTAAGATTTACTAACTTTTAATTCATGTTTTCAAATTATGAGGACTGAACATAAGGTGGGCACGATAATGTTTTTTACCTGATGATTAATTACGATTCTATCAACTATGAATATGTGAAAACTTAGATTATTTAAAGCTTTAATTTTTATTGATTTTAATGCTTTAACGTTTTATCAGTCTCAACTATTATTATAATATCCAATGGCAAACGAGTAATATGATGATGTCTTTCGAGGTAAGTTTGATATTAATAAAGTCGTATTATTAGGGGATTCTGGTGTAGGCAAGACACATATCATTCAAGCTTTTGGAAAGGAAAATCCAAATATAAAGATTGTGGGACCAACTCTCGGAGTGGAGTATTCAACAAAATTAATAACGTTGTCTGATAATAAGCGAGTCAAAGTTCAGATGTGGGACACTGCTGGACAATAACAGTACCGTTCTATTACGATGGAGTATGCATTATTTTTATCAAGTCAGTTGCGAAAAGCCCTAGGATCGTTGATTGTGTTCGATATCACAAATCACAGATCTTTCGACAATGTAAGATACTGGGTGGAATTATTGCGTGAAAGAGCTGTGGAAAATGTTCAAATAGTTTTAGTTGGAAATAAGATTGATAGAAGTAATGAACGAGTTGTTTCAAAAGAAGAAGCTTAAAGTTTTGCTCAAACCTGGAATCTTAGCTATAAATAAACCTGTGTGAGTGATCTAAAAAGTTTAAGAACAGTATTTTCAGAATTAGCATAAAGTACAAGCTACAAAATTTAGAAATATAACGAGCTAAGCAATCGACTGAACGATTACATACAAAAGATGAACGCGTCAATTTGAGGAGTGGTCTCGATACAAATCCCGTAGGAGATGGAACTGTACCCTAAAAGAAAGGCTGTTGCTGATGATTATATCAGTTAATTTTAGTAGGATATTAAAACAAATTATATTTAGCAGCATTATGGGGAATTAAACAAAAGTATTTGTAAAATTGCAAGATTAATCTTATATTATAGCTGGCAAATGTCAATAAAATTTATATTTTACGATCAATTTAGTAATAATACACATTAGAAAACATAAATGACAGCATATTCTATTTGAATATCATTCTATTCTTTATCGAGATCTAACAACACGCAATAAAATCATTATTGTTGACCTTTTTCGTGGCAAACCCCAAATATGTCGATTACTCTGCGAGTAATCTTCATATTGGTTTTATAGACAGATACTTTGCTCCTAATGAGTGGAGTTCATACAAGGCCAACAGCTAACATAAAATCAAAGAAAATACTCCGACAAAGGCCTAGTTATAATCGGATTGTTTTGAGGAAAACATTCTTTGGTTATACTTCTTTGATGGATTTGATAGTATATTAACTGGTCAATTTAATATATAGGATCATTTTCAATCAAAGATATCAAGGTAAATTACCTAAACTTGAAGCTTTAATATTTCATTATGCTGAGATTCCTAAATTTTATAATTATCAAAACTCTTCGCGTGCAGTAAAGTAATACTGTCCCGTTAGGGATTTCAATCAGTTTACGGCAAAAAAATTAAAAGATCATAAATTAGTTATTAGGTCAACGATAAGCAATGGTAACTGTACCAATGAAATGGATATCGAAGCTTAAAAAATAATAATATCATATCTAATATCTTTATCGTATTTATTATTATACAATTGCTAAAATAAAATATGGAAGCACAGATCAGTACCAATTAAAATGTAAATAAAAAGTACTGATTTGACTATTATTAAACTATTCAAGGCATTAAAAATTATTTTATTTTTACTCAGTTTAGAGTTCACTAAACAGTTATTAATTCAGTTAAAAGTCAATCAAAGTTATTTTCCTAAAGTTAGATCTCATAATATATGAGAATAACAGTAATTTAGGTTGCCAATGTTAATTGATATTACATTGACGGATATGTTTATAATATACAAAATTATTTATTAAGGTAAGGAGAAGAAATAACATGATGAGGCTTCTTCATAGCAGTAGTTTTAGGATTAGTAGCGCATCCCAAATTATTATTGAATATCAAGACCTAGTGCAGAGGAAAAATCTGAAACCTCTCATTTAAGATGCCTACGGGCCCAAAGGTACATATCGCTTAACTTAGGACTAGGAATTGTTTTTGTTAATGGAATCCCTAATTATGCTCAACAGCGCAAAAATACCCTTCCTCTTTTTCATCAACTTGCCAATTTACCAAAGGCATCCCTTCAAAAATATGAACGCCCTGAAATTTTTTATAGTCAAGGATGGTCATGTGGAGTATAACAGTTTCAAGGTAAATATGACACCTCGAAGGGAAGTTACTATGTAAATTGTGCAACTGACGAACCTTACCCTATAACTAAAAAAGATGAAAAATATTTTACTCCTCTTGAAAAAAGTCTTTTTTGCTCCAACAAGTGGGTGGATGACATACCTGCAATGTATTCCTCTTAATACTTAGATAAACAAATGTAAAGGCATTATCAAGAACTATGATAGAAGTTGGAGCATTGCTGGCTCTTCAAATTGACTCTTTTGCCGAATCTCGAGTTTCCTCCTATCCACACAACTACTTAAACAGTATCATTACCACTGGACGTGCTCATGTCGGAAGAATTCTTCACTATTATCCTTTTAATTAGAAAGGTTAAGGATTGGATGATTGGTGTGGATGGCATAATGATCATGGATCATTAACGGCTCTCACAAGTGCTCTTTATACCGATGAACATGGTAAATAAATCTCCTATCCTCTGCAAACAGGAGGTGTGTATGCTAAAAATAGATTTGCTGAAATTGCAAGAATATCAATTCCAAAAGATATGCTCGCTTTTCAGTTGGGAGAAAGCACCCAAATTTTGACGGGCGGTACACTAGAAGCTACTCCACACTGTGTGGTTAGAAGTGATGAGCTGGCAGGCAAAAAAGTAGGGAGAAACACTTTTGCCTTATTTATGCAGCCCAACCCTTTATAAAAAATGCAGGTGCCTTAGGGTCTCAGTCCTGAAAATGTAACTGAAAAGGAGGCCTATAAAATTCCGCCAATAAAAACACGCTGGGATAACGGCATTTTCTTTAAAGATTTTCACCGTCGAACAATTAAGCATTATAGTTGATGAAGTTGATCTTCATTCTTTTGGCAAATAGAATAATTTTGTAAATAATATGTAAAAGTAAGATGATTTTTAATTTTCAATTGAATGATATTTGGTTTATTCGAATCATCTCATTACTGGAGAAGAAGGACATCAACATTTTCTTCAAGTTATATCTTTTAGACCCATTCGTGAATGTTTTCAAAGGTGTAGACATTTTTGGTTTCTTCAAGATGACAGTAGGGAAGTTAAGAATTGCTCAGATCCCAAGTGCACTCTCCAATTGGCAGCTTACCGAGATAGTTAGGAGAACCAACCTTTTTGCAAGTCACTGCAATTTTGTCGCTCCATCCGCATGAAGTTGAGCCAGTGAATAGTTTGCAGGTTGAATAGCTGGCATCAATAATTGGCTTTCCTGATTTTTTTTATAGGTCACAATTGGGCCCATAGTCAATGACTTCAAGATTGAGAGCCTTTCCTGATCTGGCACAGTTGATTGTCGAACCACATTTGAACCTTTGTGAATCAGCGGCATATGCCCAGTTGCAATTGCCACAAGATTTACCGCAAGCAGTTTGCTGATCGCAAAAAGAGGTCAGATAATAGACATTATCTGCTGGGATATTAGTGCAAGCAGTTTGGGAGTAAACCAGGGAAACACCAAGGAGGAATAATAAAGCCAGCTTCATAAGATATTTTAAAAATAACATCCATTTATATATCAATTGTATATAAATGTATTGGGGTTGGGGTTGGGGTTGGGGTTGGGGTTGGGGTTGGGGTTGGGGTTGGGGTTGGGGTTGGGGTTGGGGTTGGGGGTGGGGTTGGGGGTGGGGGTGG
>Ga0302188_10002047_pt1 | contig 15024 bp, 8 predicted proteins | sample II_Bog_E2_1_FD_198783 | JGI IMG/M metagenome (GOLD analysis project Ga0302188, IMG submission 198783) | Peat permafrost microbial communities from Stordalen Mire near Abisko, Sweden - II_Bog_E2_1 | ecosystem: Environmental > Terrestrial > Soil > Wetlands > Peat | place: Sweden: Abisko, Stordalen...
TACCAAATTTGTCAATCTTATTTATATTTTATATTTTTAATTATTTTGACAATTATGACAGCTATGTCTTATTATAAAAAAATGTGAGAACTTGAAACTAACATATTTCCTATTTAAAGGTAATGAAATCACATTGCTATTTAAATAGGATCACACTTGGTAAATTTTCAAAAATCGTTAGTTATTTGATATTTTAATCTTCTTTTAATTTTCAATTCATATAGAAACAAAATTAATCATATCAAGTCAATGAGTATTGCTTGAGTATGATATGAATCAAAACTCGTTCGCCTGAATCTCGGTACATCTCATTTTTGGCAACCAGTACTCTGAACCCTGGGCGAATAAATCTCAGAGGAACACATTCCTTAAGTTTTTAACCAATTTTGAACATCAAAAATCCTTAGTTTTAATCTTTCACGTTAAAAGTAAAGGTGGAATATTGGTTCAGTTTCATATCGAAGTCAGTCCCATAAAATTTGATGGACACGTCCTAAAAACGGGTCATTATCCTTATTTGATATTATTTCATTGTCATTATTCTAGGATTATTGGACCTGAGATGAAGAGGCTTTTCAATATAACCGATATTTTCAGTAATATTCTGTCTTCCAGCTGTAAAATAACTTCTCATAAGCCAAGCATAGTCATCCTTAGTTTGAGTATTCAGAGCGATTATCTGTGCGCCCAATTTCAATGCAGGCACTGGGTTGTAGTTACGACTCCCAATTTAGCTCCCAAGAGGATATACTCTCAGCCAACTTCTTTTGGAGTACTGAACTATCTTTTCATAATTTGATTTTTATACTTTTTCATTGGTCAAACTCGTGCTCTCGTAACCTGTTGAATCATCACTATTAATACCATGCGAAGATTTAAACATGCTTGTTACTTTTGACATTTATTATAAGGGCAAGTAAAATGTTTTCGGAATGGTTGCTTCAAAAAGGTGTTTTCTGGTCTATAACCTCCGCGATAGTTTTTAGAAATTGTTGTATCTGTTCTGGAAGTGAGAGAGGGGAAATTTAGGGGCCTCTAAGTACACAGGCAAAATCATGCTATTTAACTCCGGAAGCTTATTTTTCTTTTTAAATGCCAAGATTTCACTTATTTTTGAATCGGTCTTTAAAATTATTTTCCCCTTAAGCTCATGAAGAGTCTTGCAAATTTTTGACTACTAATACTCAAGCTGGGTATGAATTGAAAAGAGTTTGTTCTTCATGTGTCTCATGAGAATATCGAGCATTTTGTATCTGTTCTCCTCTTTCGCGTGGTTTTAAAGTGAAATTATAATCGGGTAGTGATTAGGATGCTTTGAGCAAAATAAACTCATCTATTTAATAGTCTATTAAAAATCTATAGGTTTGCATAAGGATTTGTCGTGAAATGCATGAGTAATGATTGGAACATTTCCATCATTGTGAACATCGATTTCGACACATTTCAATCCATTTTCCAGATCCTCAATATATCTCTCAATTTTAGAGTCGCTGGTAAGTTGATTGCCAGAAAGGTATGTATTATGCGAAGAAAAACAAAAATAGTCTGTTAGGGGTAAGTGTTCGTTGACCTCCTCACATAAGGTTACGTAATTTGATTTTTAGCTCTCAAGGTAGAAGCAGAAATCATAAAAACTTATGGATTGCTTAGTTTCTTTTAAAATTTAAGAAATGAACTCCTATTTTTATCCTTGCTAGTTTTGTAAAAACAGTCCGAATGCTTCCTTTTTCATGACGGGCAAAAGGTATTCAAGCTAATTGTTGAATTTATGCTCTGAATAATGTTAAAACAGACTCTTCAAACCATTAATACAGTTGATTATCTTGAAGTAATCACTGACTTCCATCGGATTCAACAGAGAATTTTCAGTAGTGATCTCATATTTACTTTTCTAAAAAATTAACTTCAGAACTTTCCATATTTATTGTCTGTCTTTGAGGCCTATATTCTCGGATACCTTTATGATATCATTAATTGAATTTTTATTATCATTAGTTTTGGAATTTACCATTTTATACAGTTTCAATATTCTAGAAAAATAGGGGGGATAAGCGTTCTTCATATTATTGTAGAGAATATAGTTGCGAAACAACTAAAAGTATTTATGGGTATCTTTACTCTTATCGTCGCGAAATAGAAGAGCTATCTCCTATTAAAAATAGTGCATGATGATGTAATCCTTGATTCTTGAGACCTTCTAGAGCTAATAGTTGTAGCGACTCACTGTAGTGTAAGTTAAATCAAATAGGAAAGCTTTGGTTTTAGAGGAAATCCATATAAAATTAGGTCTATTATGATCGATGAAGATAATAACTGGTTTGATTCTGCCTTTTCTCCAAATCTCCATCTCGACTCCAAACATAAAATGGTCTTGGAACTCTTTTTATACTTAAAAATTAGTATTGATCAATTGCTCGAGCATTGTTAACATCCCATTTTAATTTTGCGTATTCTGCTGTGATAAAACTGAGCTAGCCCGCGAGCGGTGTCCTGTTGAAGGATTGAGCCAATCAGCAAATAATTTATTTTCTAGTAGATTGGTATTGCGCATTTCCTGTCCCAGCATGTACTCAATCTGTGGTAGCTAAAGGATAACCAATAAATATATTAATTTTGCAAGAGTTAATTGATAAATCAATATCAGTAAATTTTCGATGTATTGACTTAACCCTCATTAATTTATTCAACATAATAATCAAGTAAATTAATTAAAGCAGGAGAAATCAGAAAAAAATTAATAAAAATAAGACTGATCTCAATTTGCATGATATAGCCGAAATACGGCAACTTTGTGGAAAATAAAGAGGAGGATTTGCTTATTAAAAAGTCAAACTCATCAGATAAGAAATTGATAAGATTTGCAACTTTGGCAACGAGAGCAACGGGATAAAAGTTAGTTTTCACCTTGGAGGTAGCCATATCTTTTATCTTAAAAAGTATGCGATATATTGGACCCATGTAGTGATTTGTTTACGTTTGTATTTATGCGATTATCAAAATAGTTAAATCCTTATCTCGATATTGGTGTATAATAAATTAATATGTGGAGTCTTAATTTATAATTGAAATTTATCAACTTAATCATCAACTTAAATTATCATAGGTATGGAAAACTAGTAAGAGTTGGAAAGAAAGAAGATAGTACAAGCTGTGATAGCAAATTTTACATTGAAGCATCAGAACACTCCATAATCTTAGAAGAATAGTCCCTAATATTTGGAGGAAGCTCGAGCTATTTAATTATCTACAGGTATGCTTATGAACCTAGCATTGGAAAAATCAGAGGCTCAGTCGTAAAAAGTAGACGTTAGTCAGTAGCCATTATCAGTTCAAAAATGCTTTAAAGAGATGCTAGATCAATATTATAGTCAGTATTAGGAACTAAAGGGAAGAGTTAAAAGCAATGTTTTAGGGTAAATACCACCAAAAGAGGGAACAAGATGGACATGCGAATCAAAAAAATGGCAAAATCAGTTAATCAAAAATTTTTATAAACTTGATATATATGATGACAGTGGATATGGCCATCGTGTTGGCTTTTGTGGTCAAATAAAGGACAATAAGAGAACGTATTGCTGTTAGTCTTGCAGCAAGATCTTTAAGAACTATTTGAAAGAGCTCAAATGATAAATAAATAAATAAATAAATAAAGAGAATATTCATATGAGAATTAAAAGAATTATATCTGCATTTGTTGTTAATAGATTTAGATTTAAATTCTGTTAATTTTGAATTTTATTATAACTAGTATCAATTTTAATTTTTCACGTTGATAATATATATGAGTTAAAATGATCACCGCTCTGATGCAAATGATTAAATTTTATCTGAGATAAGTACCTTAAAGAAGAAATAGGAGGAAATAAAAGAAAAAGGACCAATGGAGATACTTAATCCAACAAAGAATTAGCTTGAAATCATGACAGTCCTTTACAAAAATCAAAAGATAAGGAAATAGTTTCTCGGACCATAAATATTATAAGTATCAAATTAAAAAATTAAAGTGACTCGCTACCATTCGATCGACAGCTCGAAGATATAAAAACATTTTTCAAATTTCTCTTTTCCGCAATTGATTCAATGTATAATTGATCTTCTGCTTGGCAATTGTGAGATTAGCGCTCTTTATATTCAACATATGGATCACGATTTTCCAAACATGGTTTATTCTATGGAGTCGACAATTAGAAGATACAAGATAATAGACTTTGATATTAGTCTTTTTTGGGGATTGACCTAATTTAAATAGTTGTTAAAATTCACAAAGGATTAGATTACCAAATTCTTCAGAGAGCGGCATTTAGAAGGTGAAGACAAACAATTCACAAAGGAATAATAACTATGGTAATTTATCAGTCATCTTTAAAAAATTCAATAGAAGCCGAGCTAAAACGATTTTTTTTATCACAAAAATAAACTATAGCATATCCTGAGAGTTCAAGATTTTCGTAGTTGTTATCAGTATGACCTTTTGAAAAAATTGGATAATTAGTAGCAAACTTTGAAGAATAATTAAAAAATATAAATTCATTTCTGGATGAGGCGCATGTTCTTTCAAGAGCATGATTTTCAGGAATTACTGAGGCTAATTTTGAAAGTTATTTCGATTGTTAGATTATAAGATTCGATAATATATCAGGGTAATAAATATTCACAAAACCAGAATGCTCGAAAAGATCAAACATAGGAAAATTAGGTATTCACACAAATAATGAAATTGGCAGCTTCTGATGATAAAATATAAGATAGATAACAACAAATTGCTAAGAAAATTTGGTAGTATTACTCCTTACCTAATCAAAAGTAATTTAATATCAAGTTTGCTAAGACTCTTGGCGCATATTATGGACAAAGAAATCCTATGCTAAGATAATTTTCGGAAATTACTATCATAAAACTACTGCAGTTATTCAAAGGGATGTTCGGTAACAGCAATTAGATCATAGTATAGCCATTTATGCTCGATATTCTTTAAAGATCTTATATTTCGAGAATGTAAACTATGGAGACGGGGGTGGGGAAAATGCGAGACTTCAACCTCAACAGACAAAAAATATAATAAATTTAAAATCATATCCGGTAAACGAAATAGCAATTTAAGAGCCTTCTTGATGAATATAAATTAACTGGAGATATAGCGCAGTCTGTAAAACCATTCGTAGAATAAGACAAATAGAATTATAGGTAATTTTCTCGTTTATTTAAATAAAATGCAGTTATTCAATCATAAATATTTGCTTATCATAGCCAAAATTAAATAATAAACTAGGAAGTTCGCTAAGAAAAACTACCAGAAAAATAAAAAAAAGCGAAGTTAAAGATTTAGCAACAATCTAATCTTGAAGTGCTAACAGAGCAGGATAAATGCACTTCCGAAATTAAAAATACAAACTTAATGAGTAAACTTGAAATATAATAATAATAGAGAAATAAAAAAATAAAATAGAGAACTAAAAGAAACAATTAGATCAAGGCCTTTTTCGAAATAATATATAGTATAGTGGAAGAATCAAAGTTAAAAGCCATTATTCAAAGGACTTGTTATAAACATAGTTATATGCAAAGCTAATTATGTAAATACTTTATAATAAATCCTTCCTTAATCAAAGTAAAAAGTGAATTGCATACCGATAGATATCTGTGTTAAAAATGTTTATAATAATTCCATTAACAATTAGGGTAGCACTGCAAAATAATCAATCTCAGTAGTTTATCAATAAAAATCCTCCCTTCTCAAATAAATTATCTAAAAAATAAAAATACGCTCTCGCAATAGGGGCTATAACAATTTAACAAATCAATTGAATATTAAACTTAATAGTTTTGTAATTTTACGAAGCACATCTTATAAAAACCCTCTCATTTTCATCATGGACTCTAAATATAATTTCCTGCTTTGGTGACGGTCAATTGTAAGAATGAAATAAAATAATTATTGGACGTCTTCCCCAGTTCACCAATATAATTAATCTTTACTTTGCTAAATTAAATATTAAATTTCAGGAATAAATTAACTGTTTAAAAGATGTTTAAATTTGTATAATGGCTGAAAACTGCTAATTCTAGATATCAATATAATTTACAATAATACCCAGCATTGCTCTTGCATGTACTTGAGATTTTGACCAATGTTGATACAGTAAAATAAATATTCTCTCCTTTAATAGAACAATATCGCAACTATATCGAAAGGATAGCAGGCAGTATTTAGTTGAAGCCAATTTAAGAAGAAATGTGTCGATAAAATATTATTACATTTTAAAATTAACAAGATTAAGGCATATGGGCCAATCAATCTTAGGAAATATTTTAGAATACACAATAATTGCAGATCCATTCAAATAAGTTATAATCAAAAGAAACAAACATCTACAACAATAAGAAAAGCAAACAAATCTCTAATCAAATAAAAGGAAATGACTATCAAACAGAAAATCAATTAAATTTGTCCAATAAATTACATTTTAAATAAAAAGTACTCTAGTTTGTGAGTTAAAACTAATTTAACTTGAGAGTTACCTTTGGATATGCCCAAAAACTACAAAATACAATCCTTGAAGTACCTTTTTTGCTAATTAGATGCAAGAATAATTTAAACAAAAATATACCAAACTGTGGGAAATCATTAACTCAATGGTAAAAGTGATTAATATGAATCCGAAACGCTCTTAACTTAAGTAATTTTTGTGGAAGTTTGTTACACCAAATTAGGTTATTTAAAATGAAAAGAAAATGTTTCTCCTTATTAATTATTATTTTTATAGAGAGCAATAAGCAGAAAAAAATTAAAAAAACATTTATAAAAAAAACATTTATATGGAAATGATTCAAAAAAAAATAAACGACATAGAAGACACATAAAAAGCATCTATTAATGCATTAACCACTTTTAATCGTAATCGTCTTTAAAAAATTATTTAAGCTTAGGTGATAGGTAAATCATATTCTTGTTCTCATGCGATAATCAATAACGGAAAGATCCAATTTAAAGATATCTAAGATTTTTAGATGTCATTGTAAGAATTTGTACAATGCAAAAATGCTTCAAATAAAGTAATAACATTATAAATCACTAACAGCAATGCAACTTTGTCTTAGAAAGATATTTAGAAAATCAAAGTATTCAATAATTTAAAGTCGTTAAAATGTGAAGATTAAACATTTAACTCCAATCATTATATTCATATTTTTATTGAAAATTTTCAATATTTACATCATTTTTAATTGGGGTAAAATTCATTTTGCACAGCCCATGCTTAAAAGATGATTAAGAAATGGATCAACATTCCTTAACATTTGCCTGTGATCTTAGATATCTTTAATCTCAGTAAATTAACAGTGAAAGGCTTTTAATCAGCCCGTTTTCACCCAAAATCCTTTCCTCCGAAAACTTCTGAGTAATCAAAAATTTATAAATTTATTTTCAACAACACAGGATAAAAAGACGTTGAAGTAAATTTATAATTTGTTAAAATACATCCGGGAGTCATGCTGAGGGTTCTTGCAACTAATCCTATGCATTTTACTTTCATTGTACACAATGGAGGCACGTCAACCTACTTTCGACAGTTATTTGTTTTATAGAAGTACATAAAGGAAGTATTCGGTGGCGAACAGTATTCTATCAGCAAATACAACTCAGATACAGTACTTTACTTGTACATGATCAACTATTTGCGTCTAAAACTGCCATACATATAAACCTTGGATATCTATTTTGATAATTATTCTAAAAATCTCATAAACTATAACAATTTTATCTTCCAATCAATTTTAACACTTCCAATCACTAATCTACGAACTTTAATTTTAAATCGTATCTATCTCTTAAAGAAGATATTTAGATTCCAAAACAACGATTCAACAGCCTTCTAACCAATAATCGTCTTCTCTTTCACCTATAAATCAGTCAATATTATTATATTTAGATCACTGTAAAAACATCAGCAATAGCTTTTTCAAATACATCCCCTAAAATGTGCAACATTTAATCCTAAAAGTCAATGATGATTTCTTTGGGCACTCTTGGTCGACTTTAACAGAAAAATAATATTCCAAATTAACCTATGAAATAAATGTTAAAAAGCTCACATAACTTGTTATAACAAATGAAAAACCTTACCTTTCTACTCACTTCAATTTCGTCAATGCATTATCTACTTTTCATCATTTAGAAGTGCTAATCTTACGTATTGATGCTGGTATTTAGACGGTTGGTCTTGGATTGACCAGTCTTTAATAATACAAGTTAGCAAAATGCAATCATTACAATTAGTAAGTATTTAATCAAAATTCAATGCAAACAAAATTAAAATTAATCCACTTTTGACTCTTCCTAATCTATAAACTCTCTCATTAGCATCATTAGATAATTAATACTAAATTTTAAACAATGATGGCCCTTTTTTTTAAAGTCCAAAATTAGCAAAACTTTATTTTAGATTCATCACATTTAAACACAAATAAGGCAAGTCCGCTTTTATAAAATAACTTGGTGAAATGCCAAATTTAACCCACATAATTATTAAAGGCATTAGATAATCATTTAGTCAAAAAATAGAATTGTAATATCAATCATCCGAAAAGAATACATTTAAAAGCCTCCGTGTATTCGAATTAAATGGAAAGAATATTGCTTGCATCTCGATGCCAAATTCAATTAACAGGGAAGAACCCTCTTGAATTATTTATAATAATCTTGATTTTTTTTGTTCCTTCGATTTGAGTTGATAAATTAATCTATTTTATTAAAAATGATAGCGTCATCATAGCTTGTACCCTTAATTCCTTTGTAGATAACTTTTTGAAATCAATTTGATCTTGATAGTTTAAGAGTATAAAATACAATTCTTATATTTCGATTTTGCCAACAAAATTGAAAAAGATCTTTATATTATTTGACCACAAATGATAAGTATCAAGAATAAGTTATGAGAAGATATTCATTTTATGAAATCATGCAATTTTACAATCTATATTATTTATGGTTTTATTAAATTTAACTATAAACTTTAAAAATATCATTTTGATCGAAACAACCTATTTTTCTATTTGTTATAAATTATTTATTTGCCTATTTAATTCTAATTTAAAGTGTCATTACTTTCATCAACTAACCACTCGTTTTGACTCTAAAGGTATACATCTGTTAGGTCGTAGGCTAAGATAACTATAATGATAAACATTATTATTGAAATTATTATTGTATTTACTCCAGGATTTAAACAAAGGAACAGAAGAACATACACTCCCACATATACTAAATACTCACAAATCAAGTAGCATATCTCCAGTTTTCTTTCAGGCCTTTAGATAAAATATCGGAGGACGGCGAAGACAGTTTCAGCAATAATAAGAGGAGCCAAAAAATCAAAGTTCATATAAGCAGCAGCAAGTATTGTGGCAATCAAAATTCGTTTGGTCATATATAATCCTCCTATCAGACTGAAAAACCATCTGACTCCAGCATAAAAGATTATTAGGACAATAAAAAATATCGATAAACTTTTGCTTTTGGTATAGAAGTCTTAGTTTGTCGAATTAGATCCTGAAATGTAAAGTAAATTGGCCACAGACCAATAGAAAATAGTCATGCTGATGAATTACAGTCCTCCCACCAAGGAGTTCTTTACTATTCTCGGGTACCATATTTAAGGCTTTTTGAGTACTAAATGAATAATCCAACAGCTTATTGTAATTAAACAAAAACATCCGAGGAACACAATTAGCAAACTGAAAGCAAATCCTGCGTTTCTTATAACATTAGCATCGAGAGTAGCCAATTTGTAGGCATTAGGAGCTGCCAATTCGACATAATTAGAAGGAATTAAGCTTTAAAAGAAATTAGGGAAAAATCCAAAATGAGCAAAAATCCATCCATAATAAAATTGGGCCAACAAATTTCCAACTAGAAGTTGCACGAACGAGAAATAATATATTGTTTGTGCTAGAATAAGGGTGTTATCAACTTTGTAGAGGAGATCATTACCGATGAAAACCGCATGTAGCAATACTATGGCTATGCTCATCACCTCACCAATGAATGAAAGCCATGTCTTCATGAACTGCGGATGGCTTAACTGAGTATTGGCTCCGTAGATGAGATTAGGAAATATCTAATTGGAGGTACTGACCATTTGCTGAATTGAGTTAGTGAGATTGAGAATGTAAAATTAATTACCTGGATTCGAATCATAGAGAGAGATATAGTTACCCGATTGAAGTTAAGCAATCTAAATATTAGAAGAATTTGTTCCATTTGCATCACCAACATAAGGAATTAATGATTTTTTAATGATTGGAACAGTGATATTATTTCCATTTTTGATGGTTTGATCAAAAATAAAAAACACGTGATTCGTCCCGTCTGATGCTGTAAAAATTCCACAATCTATCTTGATATATTGTTGCCCTGGAACCAAACTTGATAATGAACAGTAGAGGATCCCGTTTTGAATATTAGGGATAGATGATTCACTACTACAATTTTACAAGCAAAGACCTGTTATTTCTTCAATGTAATACAAACATGTCAAGTTTAGTATTATTGGATTTAGGCAAGAATTGTTGTTAGCGAAGTAACATGAGGAACAACCAGTCGGGCAAGGTAAGCAGGTCTGAAAATCACTGCTTAATCCAAAACCATCAATACACTTGAGGCAAGTCCATACCGGATTATAAAACTCAGAATCCCTAAACTAACCATCATCTTTTCTTTGGGTAAGTTATTGATAACTGGGAATATATCCAACAGGATCATTGGCAGGTTACAGGCCATTATCAGTGTAGTATGTATATGGCACACTTGCTGAAATCATATTATAGTTCTCAACAAATGCGACATAATATATCTTTAAATATGGAGTCGCACAATTCTGTATTTCAGTTAAGATGCAGGTCTGTTCATTATAGGGTATTGTACCATTCGGGCAGGCAGTTATGCAAGTGTTGTTAATGTTGTAAAACCCAGGATTACAGAGAATGCAAATATCACTCCTTTGAGGATAACAAGCTATACAATTTGCAATAATGGAGTAGCACTGATTCATTCCAAGTGTAGAATCATTATAATTTAAAACCAGACATGTTTTTTGAATCCATCCGTATTGCTGATCACAAGTAAACAATGGACTTTTTCTTCTGCATCTGATTGCTTGAGGGGATATATAAAGGAAGTATCCTGGATTACAAGATGTGCATGCAGAATTAAAGCAAGTCAAACATCCAAAAGGGCACGAGAGACAACTATTCGAAGTCAGATCCCATCCCATTTAAATGGGACATACACTAATTTACAGGCATTGATTATTAACTGTTAGGGTAGATGAGTTACTACAATAGCAATAATTTTGAGAATTAGCAATAAAGCCCTCAGGACAGCTAGCTACACAATCGCTGACGTAAAGATAAAGAGAAGCATTATAGCATGATATGCATTTTAGAAATGGATTGTTTCCATAATGCGAATCTAAATATGAATTACAAGTCGGTGTTTCCGATAGACATACAGATTAAAGACTACTTATGGACACTAGCAAGGATGAGTTGGAGCAAGATTCTAAGTAGGTTAATTCTTACGATTGCAAGCACCAGATTACAGTGTATATAAAAGATTACAGACACTGCAAACATTAATATCTTGGGAGCAGTTGAGACAATTTGGATCAGTACATGGCTGGCAACCTCCATTGATCATAGACTCTGCTAATCCAGGACTGCAAGATCTGATACAAAACCCATTTATAAGAGTAAATTCTGCTGTGCAAACCAAACACTCGAAGTAGTTTCTGTAAATTTGATCTATTTGACAAGTAATGCAATCATTTGGGCAATCCATGCACAACCCGTTGATTCCAAACGTTCCATTAGGGCAGTCTTTATCAATGAATATTTACTGGAAACACAAGACATAGAAATAGATCGATCGAAATACATGCCAGTGCTTTTGCAATAACAACCGTAAGGATATTAAAGAGCATTACTTGGACATGTTTGAATAATATTAATTGGGATAGCTGAAATTTAGTATTAATCGTAGCAGGAACAAATTCGCGTGGTTTAATTCTTTGGAGTATATTCCTAGCAAGTGAGGATGCAGTAGCCAAACTGTCCTCTAATTTCATGATAATATGGTTCTGGGCAAGTAGTAATACAATTTCCGTTGAATTCAAAGGTGTAAGGAGGACATACACTTTGCTCAGAACGAGTAAATAATCGATACGAATTTTGATATGCTGTGGCCTAAAACACATGAGAAAAACTTACCTCCAAGATTTTATATCTTCCTTGTTCATATAGTCTAAAAATTGGCCAGTAAGGGTCAGCAACAAAGACAAAAGGCGGTTTAAAATCCAGATATAATCTCGGTTACATGCATCTGGGGATAAAGGTAATATTAGGAAATATAGCAGAGGGAAAGGTGTTACCATTGAAATCAGTTATCTAGGAATTATTGACAATGAACAAAGCATAGGAGTAGCTAACTGTCATTCCACTGTTGCCGGATAGACTGATATCAAGCTGACCATATTGTGCCATAAACGACCAATTCCTCAAATTGATCAGGGCTGGAAACATGTCATTGAAATTTACACTTAATTGAGAGGCTGGGTAGAAATATGTGCTGTTTTTCAAGAATTATGATATATTAACTTCATTTGAAATTTGATTCTCGTAATTGGGAAGTTGATATGTGCCGATAAGTCGAATTACTCCCCAATCGTCGATTGTTAAAATGGTCGAAAGATTATAGCCCGATCCTACATGGATGTATGATTAATTCGTATCAGTGATAACCTCTCCATCAACAATGGTTAAGAATTGACAACTATTACTGACATTTGGCGAGGTGTAGTTGCCTACTGCTACATAGGTGCTGTTGTCAGTGAAACTTTAAATCTCTAAAGTGCAATTATTAGATATGAGTGTGGCTTTGAAATATCCAAGCGTACTGATGAGTGTATCTCCACTTTTCATGGTGATGACTTCATTGGTATTAAGCCTAAAATTGGTAGTTTGTATTGCAAATTGAATGAGAAATAGGAAGAAGATGTATTTCATTTAATTATAAATATTAAATAATGACTTATCTGAAGATTAATCACCCTTACACACCAGCCGCAGCAAAATTATAGTTTTAATTTATGCGCAACTTGCAACAGAGATACTTTTTATTGGTCAACCAGTTGAAGAAGTGCTCGATTAGTTTGGCCACGTTGGCGTTGCAAAACAGTGGCACCTTGTCTAACTCGAACTCTTTCCGATATTTAGGGATCAGTTTGGCCATAAATGGGTTAATTATTGAAAGTATGCTTTTGATTGATTCCTTCTCTACTCTAGTGTGCTTTATCTTTTGCTCTGAATCTGAGTTCTACTCCTCGATCTCCTACAGCTCTTAATCCTCATTTTTTACACTTTTCTCACTTTTGTCGGGTTTATCATTTTATTCATCAATTGCCCTTGCCAGCATCATGAAGAAAGTGAAGAGGATGTCGAAGTAGTAGGGCTCATTCAAACGCTTATTGATTTCAGCCAAAAATTAACAAAATACATTTGCACATGTCTCTTCATAGAGTTCTTCAGCCTCATCAAATTTAGGCTCCTGCTCCTGAGAGTTAAAGTTAACGTAAAGCTCATAGAAATCGCTTTTCATATATATTTCCTTGAGAGTACCATCATCATCCCACTTCTCAGTATCCGTCACAAAATCACAAAGTCGATCGATACAATTAGCAGCAATGTCCTCGGTATCGCTGTCGCTGTCGTAAACTTCTTTCTGGGTAAGATGAAAAATACTGCTTTTGGGCGTCCTCGTCGATTTGCGTATTCTGAGCGTGGCTTGATGACCTGTCCTGGAGCCTTGATGGTAAAATAAATACTCGTCCATTATGTTTGATTTTGATATGAGTGAAGAGAGCAGGATAACTGAGATAGGATTTTCCGCATGGACAAATATAATCTCTGTTGTTAGGCTAATTTCTTCCTCTTCTGCGGCCACGACTTTGCTGGAAGGGGTGCTCCAGACTGGTTGGAAACATCGATAATAATAATTAATCAAACAACAGATATTCCCGCCTATAAATGTCTTGACCTATTTTGCAAAGCAAATGGTCTTGTCTAAAATAGCAAACAAAAATAGAATGGTGGTGACACCGTTCAAAGGGTATAGGATATAGGCTGGTGTGGTTCAGAGTAAGAGTTATATTCATGTGTCATAAACACGGACTTACAAGATCATCATTACTTCAACAATTAGATTTAATTATAATGTCAGCTTACGATTGAAATTAATAGATGATCAATATCTATTATTTTATTTAGATTCAATTATTTTATGCTTCAATTAGTTATGATTAAAAATGATCTGCAGACACATATTGAAAATACATTTGTTTCAAAGATATAATTATAAATTAGATTCTTGAATAGGGATGGCACTAGAACACTCACGCCTAACTTCTAATAATCAAAAGCACAATGCTGTCCTTAGTAAAATAATACTTAGGCTGTTTTTCATTTATGAAGCAGCAACAAGTAGTAGTAATTTATACTTTGATGTTTGACGAAGGGGGAATACCTAATACAGGCTAATCTAAACAAAGGTTTCCAAAGATGGCTTCAGTACGGATATTCTACATCTAAGGCTTTATTATTCATGTTTTGTAAAAGAAAAGAGGAGTACTTTACTGTTGTGTACTCATCATTCAGGCTAAAAATCTCGAAAATTAAAAATTCTGAAGCGAAGCATAAAATGGAAATATTTAGGAGAAGACAATTAACTAATTAAAAAAAATCATTCTTAAACGATCTCTTTGAAACTACCCAAAAACCCGAAGCCAACTTCAAAATTGTTGGAATGAATTGTAAAAGGCTCGGCAGTAATATTATAATCTTTATAAAACTTTAGGATAGTCTTATACCATCATCGAAACTGGTGTAACTTTGGAGAATCGAATTGTTCAACTTGGAGAATACCAGAAACAATGATCAAAGAAGAAAAAAGAACAATTGATGAATGAGTGCATC
>Ga0302188_10002048_pt1 | contig 15024 bp, 3 predicted proteins | sample II_Bog_E2_1_FD_198783 | JGI IMG/M metagenome (GOLD analysis project Ga0302188, IMG submission 198783) | Peat permafrost microbial communities from Stordalen Mire near Abisko, Sweden - II_Bog_E2_1 | ecosystem: Environmental > Terrestrial > Soil > Wetlands > Peat | place: Sweden: Abisko, Stordalen...
CAATCAAACTAAATACAAGGTTTACAAGTGTTTTGGTAATTTTCATGTGGGCGAATTATTTAAACATTGATTAGCTTTGGCGTGATTTTGTTCTAAACGACCAAAAGTTAATTTGCATAACCATGCACACCAGGAGATGAACTATATCCACTGGAAACCTGACTTGGATCGGTAATTTCAGACCCACCCCACTTGTCGTTATCAAGATTGATGTCTCTTACATGATAACCCGTGTTCACGTTTATATTTCCACTGTTACTTCCAAGATTTACAGAACCATAACCCAAGTCAGTATTTTGAATCCAAACGGTGTAAGCGGCTATAGAAATCGAGACAAACTTGCTAAAATCTTCTTGGTTGATGTTGATTTCCTGTCCGGGATTATTTCCCGCTGTCAGGTTCATTGTGTTGCCGGAGATCGTGCCGCCGCTCGTGCCGTCAATGAGAATGCCGTCCGGTGAATTGACCGTCAGAGTATATGCAGTCATTGAGGCACCGTTTTGAATAGTCGTCTGCCCGGCTGTGCTGGTAAGAGTAATGTTGCCATAGGTGGTATCATCGGCGGTAATGGCGGTTCCGTTGATTGTAATGCCGGAACCGGCATTGACATTGACGTTATTGTTGCCAGTTATTGAGCCGCCGGTCAGACTTGCCGTGCCAGACGAGCTGACAGTGACAGACTTGCCCGCAGTTATGGAGGCACCGTCCAGCGCAAGAGTTTCGGAGTTATTATCAGAATCATCCTTGAATCCGGCCCCGATGTTCACGTTTCCATGCGTCGCCTTGATGGTCGAGCCTTCCACATCAACATTGCCGTTGTCTGCATAAATGTCCGCGTCACCGGTGGTGGCAGTCAGCGTCGAACTGCCAAAATAATTGGCGTCCAAATTCGCAGCACCATAAAGCGTTTCCAACGTGATAGATGATGCCGCCGTGATGCCTGAATTATCAACATGAATACCGCCCGATGAGGTCAGGGTTGCAGCCTCACCCGCTTTGATGGTGACGCTGTTTAACGTAAGCAACTCGGTATTATAATTATAAATATCCGTATATCCGGCTCCGATGTTGACTTTCCCTAACGTCGCCTTGATCGTCGAACCCTGCACGTCCACATCACCGTTGTCGGCATCAATATCCACATCACCACTGCTGGCGGTCAGGGTTGAACTGCCAAAATCGTTCAAATCCAAATCTATGGCGTGATAATGCGTTAACATGCTTATCGAGCCAGCCGTGATGTCCACATCATCAACGGTCATGCCTACTGTTGAGACATTAAGTATGCCGACGCCGCCCGGAGCGCTCAAGGTCACCGACCCGCCGGCATTGATTGTATCGCCATTCAATGTGAGTGTTTCATTATCATAATCATATGCAAAATCATCATACCCGGCCTCGATGTTCACGTTCCCGGTCGTTGCACTGATAGTCGAGTATTCCACGTCCACGCTACCGTTGTTTCCATATATGTCCATGTCACCGCTGTGAGCAATGATGGAAATCAGGTCTTCGGCATCATTGCCGTAAATTCCCACATCGCCGCCCGCAGTCAAACTCACTTCGCCGGCGGAATTAATGCTGACCCCGGTGTCAAAGCTGCCATATTCCAGCGTCAAAGTTCCGTCGGCATTGATTGAAGCCGTGTCTGGGCTGGGGCTTGACAGCCCGGCCAGAGATGGCGCGTTCGCGCTGATGGAAGAATCGGAGACAAGCACGTCGCCCGAAGCGGATATGGTCACGCTGCCGCCGATTGCATCCAGCGTGGAATTCTTGATCGAAATGTCGTTGACAGAAATTTCATCGAGAGGAACTTCATTCGGTGAAACATCGGGACTTACCGTTTGCCGGGGCAGATTGACATCGCCGTCGCTGGTGATGTTAATGCTGCCGTCGTTGGCCGTAATCGTGTCGCCGCAGATGGCAATGTTGCCGGCTGAAAAAGTGTCACCCGAAAGAATTGCCAGATCCCCCGACGAAATCGAAAAATTGTCGCAATCGCGGATGTTCACGTCGCCGTTGTAGGAGGTGATGGTGGAATTCTTGATGGCAATGTCGCTTCCCGAAATATCCGAACCAGCAATGGAAACATCGTAGCCGGAGATGGACAGGCTGCCTCTGGCATCAATATCCACATCGCCGGAGCCACCTTCGCCGGAACCGGCGGTTATGTCCGAACCGCAGATGGAAACGTTGCCACCCATGTCAATGCTCGTGTCATTAATCGCAAGATTACCGACATCCGGGATGGAAATATCGCCTCCAAGAGGACGTATAACGGTGTCGTCAGCAGCGATCTGCACGTTGCCGCCATCAGCGCCTATGCACACATTGCCAGTCGCCGAAATCTTGGTGTCGCTTGAAATGTCCACGTTGTTGTCACTGCTGGCATAGAGATGGGAATTTTCGATGTCCACGTTGCCTGCGGTGGCGCTGATGTCTATTCCGCCGCCAAAGGCATACAATTGGGTGTCGTTGTTGATGTCCACGTCAAAGTTGTCAGACGTAAGGTAAATATTTCCGCCAGCATCAAACGTATCGCCAGCGTTTTCGCCTTCTCCCAGTGTCAGTGTCCCTCCGGTGCTTTCAATACTTACATCCTTGTCCGCATAGATGTCTGAAGACTCCACATCTACATCGCCGCCCGCAGAAATTTCCACATTGCCGCCAACAGAGCCGGAACTGGAGCTGTAGGCATAGATGTCGGAGCCGGAGATATAAATGGTGTTGATGGTTGAAGAACTGTCGGAAATCGAATCGGTGCCGCCGTTGTAAATGGAAAAGCTGCCGTCGCTGACGATGTTCACATTGCCGCCATCAGCCTCAATGGTGGAACCGCCAGAGATGGAGATATTGTTGACGTTGACGTTGCTGCCATCCTCGATTGTGACATCGCCGCCAAAGGAAGATGAAAAACTGCCGTGATTGTAGATGTCCACATCGCCGCCGGAGGTCTGTAAGTAGGACCTGTCGGAAATGGAAATATTGTTTCCAGAAAGAGTGCTGGAGTCCAGATCAAGGCTGCCGCCGGAGATGGTAAAGGAGCCGCCGGTGGAAATCGTCAAATCGCCGGTGTCGGAGGAGTGGATGCCGGAGTCGGAGATGGAAATATTGCCGTTAAGGTTAATTTGCGAGCCAACAATGCTGACGCTTCCTTCGGCAGAAATTGAAAGATTGCCGCCGCTGCTGGAAACATCCCCGTATTCGGAGATAGTATAATCCACATTCGCATCCACATCGCCCGTGCTGATGGTGTCGTTGTTTAATATGAGCGTCTCGGAACCTTCTGAATCAGAAATTCCTGCCCCAATGTTGACATTTCCTAGCGTCGCCGTGATGGTCGAATTCTCCACGTCAACATTTCCGTTATCAGCATAAATATCTACATCTCCGTTGTTGGCCGTCAGATTCGGACTGTCTGAAGCATCCAATCCCGGATTCACGCCCACATTCACATTTCCGTCATAAGATTCCAAATTTACCGACGCGCCGGAAATTCCCGTATCGTTATCATCGATATCAATGTCAATGTAGCCTTGCGCTTTCAAAGTTACAGCTTCAGCAGCGTTGATGATGACTCCGTTTAAGGTGAGTGTCTCGGAGCCTAATGGATCGGTGAACCCCGCCTCAATCTCCACATTGCCGAGCGTTGCCGTTATATGGGAGTTTTCCAAGTCCACATTCCCCACGTTGTCATACAAATCCACATCACCGGTATCTGCAATTAGATTGATGTCCGAAGCATACAAATCCGTTCCAGCGGACACATTCACTGAACCACTGGCCTCCAGAGTAGTGCCATCACCTTCTAAACTTACGGTGCCTTCCCCAGAAATATCAATATCACCTAAAGTAACTTCAGATGGCGAAGATAAATCGCCACTACCAGCACTTATATCAATGCTGCCAATATCAACGCTTCCATCATCACCGAAATCGCCACTGAAGGCGTAAATCGAGACATCTGCCGGAACAATATTGCCGGTGTGTCCGAGCGAATGAGATTTGATGTCGACGCTCTTGGCATCAATGGTCACGTCGCCGTCATCGGCAGTGATGTTGGCATCGGAGATTGAAACGCCGCGGCCGCCGGTCAGCTTGACACTGTTGCCGGAAATCGTCTCACCGCTATTTTCAATCGAGAGTGTCCTGCCGGCGGAGATTTTCACGATCCCGTCGTCAGCAGTCAGTTCGCTGTAGTTGATGCCCACGTTTCCATTGGCCTTCACATACAGGGAATCGCTAGACTCAACTTCCGAGGAACTAATGTCCACGTTTCCTACAGAGGAGGAGTCCAACGTCGCCACGGAAACCGTTCCCTGGCTGCTGATGCACACGTTGCCGCTCGCCCAGATGTCCGCATCTTCCGCATCCACGCTTCCGCCATAGGATGTGATGGTTGCGCCGCCATCGTTCGCATTGATTGAAATTTGGTCTTCCGAATCGTTGCCGTAAATATCCACGTTGTCATCCGCAGTCAAGCTCACGGAGCCAGCAGAATTGATGTTAACACCGTAATCAGCGCAGCCGTATTTCAATGTCAGCGAACCGTAGTCCGCCTTGACGTTGACATTCCCGCTGTCCGTCACGATGTCCGCGTCTTTAATCTTCACATTCCCGTCCGTGCCGGTGATGTCCACTTCATCGCCCGCATAAATCGTCGTGTCCTTGATGCTCACGCAGTCACCGCTCAAACTTGCAGTGCCTTCAGCACTGATCTGGTAGGTGATCGGGCTGGAAATAGCGTCAGGAGTTACAGTGGGATAGACATAGTTACCATTGATTGTCAGCATCCCGTCATCCGCCGATACTGTTACATCCCCGCCATTGGCAATTATCTGGCTGTCCAGAATTTTTACATCCCCTCCGTCGTAGGAGTCCACCTTCACCTTGCCGTACGAATCCAGTTCCGACCCGTCCGTAATGTCTATCTCTCCGCTGCTGGCAAGCTTGATTTCGTCGCACGAAGAACCGTCCAAGGTCTTAATCAAGGCGCCATCCACACTCACGCCTTCACCGCTCCACAAAGTCACCTTGTGATCCGCTCCGATGTCATAGTCAAAGTTTTCGTTTCCAAAGTCTCCATCCACCGTCAATTCCCCCTCGCTCGCCAGCTTGACCTCGTCCTTGCTGGCTGCGTTTTCATCCGGTGCATTCCCGACCGTCGCGCTGATGACGCTTCCATCTTCAATGGTCATATCCCCGGTCGCCCAAACCTTCACCGAGCCGTTTGCCTCAATAGTGCTGTCATCCACGGTGACATCCTCGCTGGTGCCCGACGCTGTAATTTTCACATCGCCATTTGCCGCTTCCACCAAACTGCCATCTCTGATGTAAACGCTTCCGCCGGCATTTTCATCCGTAGAATCCAACGCCCCGCCGCTGGCAATTGTCACATCACCATTCTGGGCGATGATGCCGGAATCGGAAATGCATACGTCATAATCAGCGCTCAAATTCACCGCGCCCCCGGCTTTAATATAAACCCCGTAATCCCAACTGCCGCTGTCAAGCGTCAACGTCCCCCTGTAAGCCGTCATGTCAATGTCGCCGTTCAGCGTCTCGATGTCCGCGTCAATCACCTTCACGTTCCCGTCCTCCCCAGTCAGCGTCACTCCTCCATCCGCATAGATGACCGTGTCCACCACCTTCGCGCATGTCCCGCCGTCCAATGTCACATCACCACCCGCACTGATGTCCTCGTAATATTCATCCGAAAAGTCATGGTCTGCATTAATTGTCAGCATTCCGCCAGACGTTACACTCACCGTTCCATCGGCGCTTACGTAGCTGTTCTTCACATCCACAGTCCCGCTACCGTATATCGTCACATCGCCGTCGCTGATCGAAATCAGGTCAGGCACCACACCCGCATATGCTTCAATGTCATCCCCGGACAAATATACGTCGCCATTGTAGGCGTTGATGTTCACCGATCCACCAACCGTCGATTCCTGTCCGGCATAAATATCCGTATTTTCTATGTCTATGCTACCGACGGCTGCGTTCTCCAAGATCACTGTGGTCGTCCCTTGGCTGGTAATATCCACATCCCCGTTGTCCGCATAAATGGTGCTGTCATAAATATCAACGTCATAATCCGCGCTTAGGTTCACCGCGCCCCCGGCTTCAATATAAACCCCGTAATCGGCATTCCCGCTATCAAGCGTCAGCGTCCCGTTGTATGCCGTCATGTCAATATCACCGTTCCCCGTCTCGATGTCCGCGTCAATCACCTTCACGTTCCCGTCCTCACCCGTCAGCGTCACCCCTCCATACGCATAGATTACCGTGTCCATCACCTTCGCGCATGTCCCGCCATCCAAAGTCACATCCCCACCCGCACTGATGTCCTCATAATAATCTTCCGAAAAGTCATGGTCCGCGTTAATTGTCAGCATCCCGCCAGATGTAAAACTTACCGTCCCATCGGCGCTGACATAGCTGTTCTCCACATCCACTGTCCCGCTACCATAAATCGTCATATCACCGTCGCTGATCGAAACCAGGTCAGGCACCACACCCGCGTATGCTTCAATGTCATCCCCAGACAGATACACATCGCCATTGTACGCGTTGATGTTCACCGAGCCGCCAACCGTCGAATCCTGTCCGGCATAAATATCCGTATTTTCTATGTCTATGGTACCGACAGCTGCGTTCTCCAAGGTCACTGTGGTCGTCCCTTGGCTGGTAATATCCACATCCCCGTTGTCCGCGTAAATGGTGCTGTCATATATATCCACGTCATAATCCGCGCTCAGGTTCACCGCACCGCCGGCTTCAATGTAAACCCCGTAATCGGCATTCCCGCTATCAAGCGTCAGCGTCCCGTTGTATGCCGTCATGTCAATGTCGCCGTTCCCCGTCTCGATGTCAGCGTCAATCACCTTCACGTTCCCGTCCGTTCCCGTGATGTCCACCTCGTCGCCGCCTTGAATCGCCGTGTCCTTGATGCTCACACAATCGCCGCCCAAACTCACATCGCTGGATGCTTCTATGTCGTAAATGACTTCATCTATAGAATCAGCGGTAACGACCGAAAAATCATGATCCGCATTGATCGTCAGCATCCCGTCATCCGCCGATACCATCACGTCCCCGCCGTTAGCTGTAATTGTTGAATCGGTAATGGCCACATTCCCGTCGCCAGAAATAGTCGCATCCGTTCCGGCCGTTATGGTATCGCCCGTCAAATACATGTTGCCGTCAAAGGAATTGTTCGAGTCCGACTTGGAATGGATTTTTACACCCTCGCCGGAAGTGATGGTGTCATTATAAATGGTGACGCCGGCGTCGGCGCACAGGCGGATGCAATCGTCCGCATAGACCGTGCTGTTCTCCAGATCAATCCCGCCGTTTTGGGTTTTAATGTCCACATTGCCATTGTTGGCCGTGATGGTGGACTCCGATGTGATGGAAATATCCGAAGTATAGACATCTGAATCTTCCGTGACGGAATCTGGACCGGTGTTGTCCTCGTTTTTGTAATTCCAAATGTCAACGTCACCATTATTCGCCGTGATGCTGGAACCGGAGATAAAAATATCATTCGCATTGAGAGTGCTTCCGGAAATGGTGAACGAGATGCTGTCGGAGCGATTAAGTTGGCCGTCGTATTCAATCAAAACCCCGCCGTTATCCGCCGTGATCGTGGAATCGGAAATGGAAATATTGTCGAAGCTGATGTCGGAATCAGAAATTGAAACCGTGGTGCCAGAAACGGAAAAGCCGCCGCTGTTGACGATGCTCACATCGCCGTTATCCGATGTGATGGATGAACCGGAGATGTTAATGTTATCTGCCGTATAAGATTCCGATATGGAAAGGTTGCCTGGCGAAACAAATGAAGCCGTGCCATCACTCGTGATAGAAACATCATCAGCGGCGGTTATGCCTGTGTCGGTAATATCCACTTCGCCAGCTCCAGTCAGGGTTGCTTCAGTTCCAGCAGTGATTGTGGTATCGTAGCTGGCAACTAAAGATTCAGACACCGGATTCATGCCAACGGTCAGATTCCCGCCGCTTTCGATGTTCACCAATCCATTATTTACTGTGATCGTCGAACCGGAAATTGTCACACCTCCACCGCCGGTGACGGTGACATCATCGGATGCGGACAACGTGCTGCCGGTAATCAAGACGTCGCCATCTTCAGCATTCACGGTTACAGAACCACCAAAATCCGAATCCCCGCCATAGACATATGAACTTTCAACATTCACATCCCCGCCATCCGTAGAGGTGATGTTTGCATCTGCAGCCGCATCAATTGTCGAGTCGTTGTATATTCCCACAGTCCCGCTACCCGATATGGTCACATCGCCACCAACAAAAGAGGGAGTTGTGTCGGCCACAGTTCCGGGGAATATATGTCCATTGGCGCTGATGTAACTGTTGTCTATGTCCACAGTGCCGTTGATGGCATTGATGTTCACGTTGCCGCCGGTGGATGCGTAATCACTGTCCCCAGCCTCAATGTCCGACGATTCCACTTGAATATTGCCGCCTACAACCGTGCCGATATAATCCGACACCACCACACTACCGCTGGTGATGTCCACGTCGCCGCCGGCATAAAGATCATAGTCCACATTTACGTCGCTCTTATCCGACTTCAGTTCGATTAACCCGCCGGCAACAATCTCATCGCTGCTGCTCTGCCCAAGCGTCAGCGCGTTACCGCTCTCGATGTTCACGGCGCCAGTCGCATAAACATAGGTGTCCTCCAGATCAATCGTCCCGCCCGCATTGATGTCCACGTCATAAGCGGTGGACGTGTAGTAACCCGATTCAATGCCGCTGCTGGAAAGATACATGTTGCCGCCCGCATTGATGCTCACGGCACCGTAATCCGCATAGATGTCACTGCCGTAAATGTCCACGCCGCCATGTTGAGACGTAATAGACACATCGTCACCGGCGGTTATTCCCGTGTCCGTCATGTCCACAGCCCCGGCGGCTGAAAGAGTCGCTTCACTACCGGCGGTGATTGTAACGTCAAAGGCGGGGTCTGTCCCCACGCTCAGCATCCCGCTGCTTGCTATGTCCACACCACCGGCGCCATAAATTGTGGTGCTGTATATCTGCACTCCATCGCCGGCAATCGTCACGTTACCGCCAACTGAATAGGCTTCATTTGCAGACAAATGACTGCCGGAAATATAAACGGCCCCGTTTTCAGCATTCAAATCCACCGAGCCTCCAAAGGATGAATCATAGCCTGCATAAACAGTAGAGCTTTCAATGTTCAAATCCCCGCCGCCTGAAGAGGCGTCTCCGCTGGTGATGTTCACATTGCCGCCCGCGTCAATCGTCGAGTGGTCATATATCCCAACATCTCCCCCGCCGGTGATGTTTACCACGCCGCCGACAATAGTGGGTGTCGTGTTGGCCAACAATCCGGGCAATATGTATCCGGCGGCATTGATTTCGCTGCTGTCAATGTCCACGGCTGCACCGGCACTTGTTATGTCCACATTGCCGCCGTAGCCATATATATATGTGCCAAAAATCTGAACCCCTGCACCATCAATCGTCACGTTTCCGCCCAGAGAATCCTCGCTGTTTGCATACAGGTAACTCCCATTTATATATATGGCGCCCCCAGCATCAGCTTCCATATTTCCAGTGGTTGAATCAATCTGGGAGTCGAGAATATCCATCTGGCCAGTGGACAAAAGCTTCACATTGGCACCGGAATCAATTGTAAAATTATATCTGCTCAAATAAGCAAGTGATACGGTGGATTCACTGCCCAAGGTAAGCGTCCCGTCACTTTGGATTTCCACTTCACCGCCCGTGGATTCCGAGCCATCACTGCCGCCATTGATGCTGCCGCTTGCAAACGTGAAATCTGACAACGACAAAACGTCCACGCCCCCGGCATTGTTGATCAAGCTGACATCTTCCAGTGTGTTTTGTCCTCCAACGCCAACCAGCCCGGTGTCCGTGTCCAAAACACCAAAGCTGTCCGCAACCAAACCGAACGTGCCGGTGTCCGCTTCCAGCGTGGAGCCGGAGGCGATGAGCATTTGTCCGCCGGCGATAAGAGAAACTACATCGGGCAATTGCGGCTCGGAGGTCTCCGTTGGCGATGGTGTCGGCGGTGTCACTTTGTCGAAATTCACCGACTGCCAAATTTTCATGTTACCTTTGGCCACGATGTCAAAGTCAGGTGCGCCTTTGAAAGAACTCAAATCAACTTTCCCCGTATCTATGTCAATGTTGTTTCCGATAAAACCTGAAGCCGGAGTGAAGATTCCAAGAAACAACAATCCTTGGGAGATACTGTCAATGCCTGTCGGCGGTGTGAACGAAGTGTTTTGCAAATGGTTCGGGTCCAACGGCGCGTAATTCACCGGCAAAGTGCTGACGTGGTCTTCTCCAACAATGCTTCCGTCTCCTGCAAAACCAGATGGCGGAGGTGTTGGGGATTGCTGTGAGTTGTAATATCCCTGCACGGTCTGCACCGTGGTCGGAGTCGCGTTGTTGCCGACAATCAGCCCGGTGTCCGCCGCCGTGCCGTTCAGAATCTGGAGAAGCTGCTGGGTGATTTCGGAGTTGATCTTCGACTGCGAATCCAGCGGCGTGGTGAATCCGCTCACGAGCGTGCTGCCCTTGGTCTCAGAGTCCAGACGAAAAACCAAGATCGGAGAAGTTTGTCCGCTGGGCAAAATAAATGTCATTTGCCCCGGCTCCAAAGTCTGGTTGATTCCGTTCAGGAAACGGACCTCAGCCTGACCTTCAAGGTCGAGCAGTTTGAAACCGCCGTTGGGCGTCGCGGTGATGATGATCGTCGTGCCGATCACCGACGCCGTGGCCGAACCGGTACGGATGGTTCCGCCGCCTTTGCCTTTCGGCGAATGGAAAAGCAAACTGCCCTGCTGCAAATCAATCGTGCGGTTGAGCGGATCAAAGGAAAAAATTGTGTTTGCTCCGACGCGGGTGATTGTTCCGTCTACTGCATCCAGTTCCGCGCGGGAATCCGGTCCGGTGCGTAAAACATCGGGCATCGAGAAAATATCGTTCACCGCCGCGGTATGACGCGTCTTGTCCGTCGCTGAAATAATCTCCACGTTGTTGACGACCTGCGTGAACTTCGATTGCTTCAAGTCGATTGCAGTACAGATGGAAGGCAGCAAAAAGCCGCCCAGAAGAATTAAGACAATCCACTTTTTCATACGTTGTTCAGACGATTCCGAATATAAATTTTCTCCCCCCAAATCGCGCTCCTGACGTTGGCCTTACTATAACTTATTGGATTAAACCGTCAACTGTTTATTTTTGAGACAATCCCTCTCCATTGCGGCGAAAAACTTGTCAAAAACATAATCCACAGGTTTGTCAAAAAACCTTGAAAATCAATAAAAGCCGGACAGGAATCAATGCCAGTCGGTGAGGGAAGAACATTGGTTGACGATGGATTAATGACGGTTGCCATGCGACTAAAACCTGTCAACAAACAAAGATATTTAGTCATTAGGTGACGATTGCCAGTCGTTAAGAGAAGAAACATGGTCGGTGGGCAACTAATGTTAGTCGGCGGGCGACCAATTACGGTCGAAGAACAATGGTTGACAAGGGACTAATGACAGTCACCGGTCAAATTTTGCCGGTTTCGAAAAAAAATTACCCGGCAAATTTTACCTGTCATGGGCAAAACCCGACTTTTTGTATGATTTATGCACTACACAAACCGGGAACTTGTTTTTTCCGCAGATGACACAGATAAATTGAAAATATGCGTTCTTCTATGAAATCTGTGGATTCAAAGCGCAAAGGTTTGCCAGAAAAAATGAACCTTACTTTTCAGTTAGTTTAAATGAGCCATCCCAATCCGCCGGCGGCGGTTCTTCCACGCAGGCCTTACAGCGCTCGATATACATTTCGCAAAGATAATCATCTCCGCCGATTTGCGTCCTGACATCCTCGAACTGAACTGCGGCTTCCGCAAATTTCCTCCCGCGATAAAGCTGAACCGCATTCTGATATTTTTTCAGCCACATGGGTGCCGACTGGGAGCGGTCGCCCAGCAGGAAAAAAACTTCTATCGGCTTGGTCTTGCCCTTGAACGCAATCGCCCCGACCGAACGGAAAATAAACTTCTCACGTGTCAATTTTTCCGTCTGCTCGCCGATCAAGATGTCCGCGTGAAATTGCTTCGTCGCGCTCTCCAATCGCGCCGCGAGATTCACGCCGTCGCCGAGCACGGTCAACTCCATGCGCTTGTGGCTGCCGATGTTCCCGTAAATAACTTCGCCATGGTTGACGCCGATACCAATGGATAAATTCAACCGGTCCGGGTTGTCCTTCCACCCCGCATTTAATTTTGCCAAGGCCGGGCGCATCTGCAAAGCGGCGGTGACGGCACGACATGCGTCAACTTCAAGACCGTCGCTATGAACGTCGCCCCACGCGGCCATGATCGCGTCACCGATAAATTTTTGCAAGGTGCCGCGATTGTGTTCCTCAATGATTTTTACCATCTCGCCAAAATATTCATTGAGCTGCGCGACGAGTTTGTTCGCGTCGCTCGTCTCGGTCATCGAGGTGAACCCGCGGATGTCGCTGAACAAAATGGTCACTGGTTTTTTCTGCCCGCGCAAAGATTCCTCGAACGAGCGCTTGTCCTCGAGAACCGCCTTCGCGACATTTTCTGAAACGTAGCGACCTAGCACGTTGCGGTAGCGCAGCCTCTCAAATTGTTCGAGCGCGTATTGGAAGACGATGCCGAATGCGCCGGGAACGATCAGACAGAAAAGAGGCTGCGGCATCGGGAGGACAAGTTTGTAATATTTGAACGCAATCTGGCACATCACGAAGAAAACGACGACCGACCCAGCGAGCAAAGAAATCTTCCACGGAGCACTGTCAATGCACAGACAGATTCCCAATGCGAGACATAACATCAGCAGCGCGAGCGCGATGTTGAAGCGTGGAGAAGTTCCTGTCAGCCACGAATGAGACAGAAGTGCCGCAATCGTTTGGGCATGGATTTCCGCGCCGGGCATGTCGCCAAACGGAGTGGATTGAACGTCATGAAAAATTTCCGCCATCGGGCCGACGATGACAATTTTATTGCTGAAAACCAGTCCGCCGTTGAATGGCGGCGCTTTCCACAATTCATCCACAAACATATTTTCAATCGGAAGAGGGCGATACGTTCCACCCCCTCCTTGAAAATCAATGAACTTGAATTGTTCGGGTGAAGGCACGACAACTTTTTCATTAAATTTTTCCGCAGTCAGCAAAGTCAGATGAATCAAATTATCTGGAGCGTGGCCGCTGGCTATATCCGCCTTCAAAGTTTCCACGACGCCCGAATTAATGCCTGGCATTTCGGATGTCTCCCGCTCGACTGAAGTGCGGTAACGAGCCCAGCGCGTGACGTCATCGGAATCCGGCCATGTCGTCACCAGGCCGACCACTGAATCCGAGCCTGGCAGCAACAACCGGCTGTTCGGTTCGGTCAGTCTTTTCGTTTGGTTATCAAGACCCTTTTCATCCTGAAACATTTCTCCGATAACCACATGGTCCTTATATTTCAATAAATCCTTGGCGAATTCATCGTCGCCGTCCGTTTCGCTCGCGAAAACAAAATCGAACATCACCACCTTCGCATCACCGCTCATCAATTTTTCCAACACGGCTGCATAAACACGGCGATCCCATGGCCACGGCTGCTGCATCAATTGCAATATCGGCGACGTGGCAATTTCATTGCTAGATAGAGTGTCTAGTTGAAATGCGCTCGTGCCAAGCCCGACGAGCACAATGTTCGGATCCGGTCCTCGTTCGCCGCGCAACACATAGCGCCGGTCAATGAGCGAGCCTTCGGTTTTCTGCCAATACGGTTCATCCGTAAGCCACTTCGTCTGCGACAGCCCGAAGATCAGCAAACCGAACACGGCGATAATCCACCTGGAGTATTGGCTTAAATATTTGACCATGGAAAATTCAGTTGCTTCAATCCTGCTGGCTCGTTTAATCGCAAGCCTCGCAATGCAACTCAAGAAAATTCGTCGCGGAAAAATTTGTGCCAAAGCCGTTGACAGCACACCGCTTTCGGCCCAACTTTGAACCGCCGACGCGCATATGACATATGGCAGCAAACACCAGCAACACCTTCGACTCTCTGGCGATACTAATCCAAGCCATTGCGCACGAGCCAAAATTGCGCACCTGGTTTTGCACGCTGGCCGGAAAATCCGCCGTCGAAAGACGCAATGAAATTTTTGCCGCCACCCGAAGCATGAGCGGGCAACGCGAAGACCCAAAAATCATTTCCGCATTGTTCCTGCTCACGGAAGAAAAAATCTTCGCTGCCGCCCTTCAAATGCTCCGCGAGCACGGGCACATCAAAGAGTGAAGGCTCAAGCTTGCCGAGTCGAAGCTCACAGCGCAGCGGAGAGTGAAGGCTGGTGCCCCGGGGGGGATTCGAACCCACGACCAATTGATTAAGAGTCAACTGCTCTACCAACTGAGCTACCGAGGCAACCGTGTTGCAAACATTGGCGATTTGTTCGCTTTTACTTTCCGCCATTTTGTCATTGCATACCGCCATTTGATACCGTATGATATTTGGTGTTATGACAAACACAAACAGCACCCCAACGGCGGCTGCAATAGACAGCCGGAAACTACCAGCAAAAACCGAATCGTCAATCTCGAATGATGGCAAGTGGCGAACATTCAAGAAACACGCGGGCTTGATGCAATACGTCCCCAGCGGCATTTACTTCGCCCGCGTGAAGATTAAAAATGGTCGCAACGGCGTCGTAAAACGCGCCAGCCTCGAAACGGATGTGTTCACGACAGCCAAGCTCAAGTTGCCACTCAAGGTCAAAGAGCTACGCAAACCAAAGGCAGAGTGCGGCACGTTCGCCGAAGCCCGCTTGCTCTACCTTGCCGACATTGAAAACGACCACACGCTCGCGGCGGAAACAAAAAAATACTGGAATTACCGCACGGAAGCATTGCTCAAAACATGGCCGGAATTGGACGGCATGAAGCTAACCAAGA
>Ga0302188_10002052_pt1 | contig 14994 bp, 16 predicted proteins | sample II_Bog_E2_1_FD_198783 | JGI IMG/M metagenome (GOLD analysis project Ga0302188, IMG submission 198783) | Peat permafrost microbial communities from Stordalen Mire near Abisko, Sweden - II_Bog_E2_1 | ecosystem: Environmental > Terrestrial > Soil > Wetlands > Peat | place: Sweden: Abisko...
TTCCATTTGGAATAAAGGTTATAATCCGCCAGGTGGTACGTCTGATCGATCGCACTCCTCATCGATTGTGAGAACTGTACACATCCCGACCATTCCACCTGATGTTGGCGAAGTTTTGCAAATTCAGCACCCTTTTTAATCCTGTTTTTGGAGGCTCCGCCCTTGGTACGCATAATCACTTTGTCACTGCCGGCAACGGTATAAAACGATACACCCTTAATGCTGCCCGTCATTTGAAGAAATCCTTTTACTATAGCCATAATCTTAGTTAGTTAATTGGTTAAACAGATAGTTAATTGAATTATATAATAATGAATTGATATATTCTCAACTATGAACTACTTACTCAAACTCCCGACTACAATCTCCAAACTACTTTCTACTTTTACTTTCTTATTTTTCTATAAACAGTTCTGGAATTTATTTACACTTTTATTGTCTACTCAACTATTTTCTTCTTCTACCTACTACTTACTATTTTCTTTTTCCTTACCTCTTACCTCTTACCTCTTGCCACTTTTCTCACTCCTCATTCCTCATTCCTGTTCCTAAGTATCTCCGTTCTAACTCCGTAGTAACTCCCAACTGCAAAATTAATTGATATTTTTATACTATACAAATAAAACACGCAAAAAATACATCTATATAGATAAGTTTTCTATGTATTTTATATGTATTTTATCTATGTATTAAATGTATATATACCAAGGAGTTACTTAGGAGTTACATGGGAGTTAAATAGGAGCCAAATAGGAGTTAAATAGGAGTTATTCCAAGGTTGGAAAGAAGGTAAAAAGAGAGAAAAAAGGATAAAAAAAACAATCGGTATTAGTTGATTAGTTAATTGGCTGATTAATAAAATAGTTAATTGGTTAATTACGCAAACGAGACATTACTTCTTTCCGTTGGCTGATTAAATATAAACTACCTACGAAGCCGACAAATTATAAATTGTAAATGAATAAATTGTAAATATTTCTTACCCCTACCCTTTGATTGTTAGACTATATGTATAATTCTAAACATAGAAAGCAGCACCTAAACCAGTAATACCATACGATTACAGATAATGAATGAGTTATTACGAAACCTGTTGAAAATAATTTATTTCTTTTAATGAATTGCAATAAACTATAATTATATTTGCAAATCAAAAAAACAATGTAAGAACACTAAAATAATTGAGTAGCTTAATTTCTAAATAATATAGGATATGTTTGCATTTAAATTTGGTAAGTCAGTATGAACCAGCAAGAAGTCACGGATGCACTACATCCCCCATTGTTAATATTTAGTGAGAGTAAATACTGGATTATAAATAGTATGCATTTCTTATGTTTTTCCGTTACCCTGAATCACTTATTACCTATAATAATTGATAAAACTAAAACAACATGAAAAACTTCGAAAAGAATATTAGTATTAATTCGACTATGTTATTTGTGATTGCTTCCATTTTAGCAATGACATTGCATGAATCCGGACATTTTTTCGCTTCCATTTTAGTTCACGCACAACAAATATCCATTCATCATAATTATACCTCTAATTCAAGTGTTGGACTGTCAATGGTAAGTACTATAATTATTAAAGTTACAGGGCCACTTATTAGTTTAATCATTGGAGTACTTTTTCATTTCATTTGTTCACGTCTTGAAAAACGAAATCTTTTTTTCCTGTTCCTGACTTATATGTCAGTATTCGGATATATAGGTTTCTTTGGTTATTTAATTATTGCGCCTTTCACACCCGGCGGCGATACAGGATATATTTTTTATTCCCTGGGCTTTCCGTTTTGGATCATGATTGTTTTAGCAGTATTTGGTGCTTTTGTACTCTATTACCTGATAAACAGGTTGATGAAGTATTTTGTAGAAATGGGTTCAAAGGAAATTATTGAGAATGGAGCAGACAGGGTGAAGTTTATTCGTTCATTGATGTTGGTTCCCCTCCTTTTAGGCATCATTATAACTACTGTCCTTAATTTACCTGTTCCTGTCATAATAAGTCTGATTGCTCCTGTTTGCGGTTCTTTGACTATTCTTTTCGGATACGATAATGCGATTAAGAAAGATTATTCACTTAAATATGCTAACAAAGAGTTTGGACAGTTTAATAAACTGAACTTCCTGTTAATTGGATTTTTCCTGTTGATAATTATTCTCAACAGGTTATTGGTTTATGGTATTTATGTAAATTGAGACTTTGAAATGTAAAAATGATTGATAAAAAACACGAGCGCCACAACTTCCGTTCATAAAACATACAGAGTCCACTCATAATCAAACATATCTCAGGTAAATACAAATTGCTTTATGTATCTGTCTTTAAGCTTCAGTCAAAGAACGTATGGTAAGAACATTCCTTCATCAGTATTTGTTTTTTAAGATTATCGCTATTTCTGAACAGGTTAAAATGATACATGATGAAAAAGATATTCCGCATATTTATAAAAATACTACTTTATGGATTTGCAGCTTTTTTTACAATCATAGTCGTTCTTCTTTTGGTGTTTTGGTCAGAGCACTCAGAATCGTTGACATTGCCCGGGCCTACAGGGAGCTATGCAGTTGGCCGTACGACATTCGACTGGGTTGACAGTACACGGATAGATCCTCTGGCAACAAAGCCGGGTGTCAGGCGTGAACTGACTGTATGGATTTGGTATCCTGCTTCTTACAAAAAAACTTATCCGACTGCTGAGTATCTTCCGGTTAACTGGCGAAAAGCCCTTGCCCGGAAACAAGGATTCATTATGTCAAATTTCTTTACCAGAAACCTCTCAAAGGTCCACTCCCACTCCGTTACGAATCCTGAGCTCTCACAGGAACAGGTAAAATACCCGGTCGTGTTTCTTAAATCAGGCATAGGCACCCTGGCCACCGACTATACAACACTGGCAGAAGATCTGGCAAGCCACGGATATATTGTTGTTGGGAATGATTCCCCTTACAGCACCTTCATTGTTGTTTATCCTGATGGACGTATAAACTGGAAAACTACCCGTGGTAACCCGGGCGAAACCGGTTCATCAATCCCTGATCGAACACATTTGGCGAACACCTTAATTCGTATTTGGTCGGACGATACAAAGTTTATGCTTACTGAACTTGAAAAAATCAATACTGATTCTAAAAACCGGTTTTACGGAAAAATTAATTTAAAATCAGTCGGGATATTCGGACACTCTTTTGGCGGGGCAACTGCTGCACAGTTTTGTCATGATGATCCAAGGTGTAAAGCCGGTATTGATATGGATGGTGCACCGTTTGGGACAGTGGTTTTAACCGGTTTCAAAAAACCTTTCATGTTTTTGCTTGCAAGTCATGAAGGGGAATCGGATCCAATGAGTATTCAAATCAAGGCAAATATCCGGGGAATTTACAACTCATTGCCGAAAAGCCGCGTCCTGATTTTCTTACACGGAGCAAAACATTTTAATTTTACTGATATGGCATTGACAAAAGAAAAAGTGATCTTTCGGTTAGTTGGAGCAACAGGTCCGATTGGCGGCAGGCATGGACTGGAAGTTGAAGCGGGATGTGTACGCACTTTTTTTGATGTCTATCTGAAAGGACAACCGGTGACTAACATCATGAGCCTTGCAACTCAGTATCCGGAAGTGAAGATTGAAAAATAAAACTGCGGATTTATGTTAAAAACACTTTTTTCATACAAGTTTGTTCTAAACAGTTATATATATTCAAAGTCTCTGCTCCACTCAGAACTTTAAGGTGGAGACATTAAATAAATCAGGAATAAAAGAGTAAAATAAGGAAGTAAATTGTTTCAATACTTAAACACTCAAAAGTACTGCGAACGTTTTAAGTTTATTTTTTGATGCTGAGTATGATAATTTAGCTTCTTATTTTATCCAGTATCCTGTTCAGTTCAATGACTTCCTCATCGGTCAGGTTTTGCAACAGAGTATCCGCTTTCTTTTCACAATCGCGCATACTTGAGAGCAACCGGATGCCTTTATCCGTAATAACAACGTCCTTTTGCCTGCGATCGGTTGAGTTTTCCTTTCTGTCAACCAGGCCAAGGTCATAGAGCCTGTCAATCAGCCGGCTTACATCCGAACTCCTGTCAAGCATTCGATCTTTTAAAAATCCTATAGAAGATGGGCCTCCGGAACGAAAACCCATCAACACCCTCAGTATATTGTACTGAGGTTCTGTCAGTCCATGCTTCTTCAAAGACTGCAAAAAACTGTATGTCAATTGTTTTTCGGTAAAAGACAGATTGATCACCCCTTTGTGGCGTTCATTCCGGAAACGGCCTTTTATTTCATCTTCGATTTTCATAGAACAATTAGTTTAGTTTCAAAAAATCCGGGTTACGTAAAATACCTGTAATCCATACCAGAATCAGTACTGCTGACGGTAAAAGAATGCTCATTCCATTTGTCATATGGATAATGATAGCACCTCCCATATAGGAGCTCAGTAAGAAAGTTCCTAATTTATTTGTTTTGGGAATCAGGAACAGCAATGCGGATCCGATTTCACCGATAGCAATGATAATACGCCAATCGGCTAAGTGCATTTGGGCCATTTGTTCCGGATGAAGAAATTTGCCGGATGCACTGAATAAATATAAAGCAGTTAATAATCCCGAGATAACCCAGGCAATAATTTTGTTTGTTTTGCTGATTTCTGTTTTCATACTCTTTTTTGTTTGTTATTATTTAATTGATTTTGAATTTTATTTTACAGTTATAATTTTTGCTGCTTTTTCATTTTAATTGGAAGTGAACAAGTAAGTAATGAATAATTAATAATGAATAATTAATAATTATCAAGACGTTAAAAATTAATCTTTTATAGATTAACAAATTGAACATTAAATATCTATGATCACTTAATATGTTTCGACTTTATATGTTACAACATATATAACTGGAAAATGTTCAGGGTTAGTATTTTTTTACATCACTTTCCTTTTATAAATGCTGATTTATATTTTATAATAAGTGCGTGAGCTTGTCTTCATCATACTGAAATACAGATAATGAATGAGTTATTGAAGAATATGTTGATAAAAAATTTATATAATTAAAGGATATGTAATATTATATAATTATATTTGCGAATCAAAAAAAAACAATAGATGATTCCTAAATAGAATATAAGATTGAATTATTATACGAACATTGACAAACAACATAAGATTGTTGAGTTAATAAAGTATATAATTAAAGGGATGCTATTTATTGAGAAAAAGGTCAAAAAGAATATATTTTTACTTTTTCTATTTTACATGCTGATATGTATACAGGTTACATGCAGTATATAACAAGTCAATCTAAACTTTCCAATTGTTGAAAACAGACTGTTGCAAATTTCATGTAAAAAACGCAGAACACTTTAGCAGTTCTGTGAACACTTGCTATGGATAATTGGTTTAATAGTGATGATTTTGAATAAAGCAGAATTTGATAAAAAAAAAAAGACCTGTTGTACTGAAATATTTATCTCAGTTATTAATTGACACCTGTCACAGAAATACCCAAGCAGGGAAACAGGTAAAATAATTTTATGAATGAATTTGTTATTACATTTACACCTATTATTCATTAAATAAGAAAGAACTATGTCAGTAATTATGGAATTTGCCATTTTCCCCATTGATAAAGGGGAACACGTGAGCCAATACGTCAAAAAAGTAGTCGAGATGATCGATACTCTGCCACATAAAAGCCAGCTAACACCAATGGGTACGATTGTAGAATGCGACACAATGGATGAATGTCTGGCTGTCATTTCAAAAGCCAGTGCACTGTTGGAGCAAGATGCCTCACGCATCTATTGCACCGCGACATTCGACAATAAGCCTGGCAAAAAGGATCAAATGGAACATAAGATGAATGCAGTCAGAGGAAAATAAGATGTAGCTGTACAATCTTCATTTTCTCAGTTCAGGTTTAAAGTTTCCTGTCGGTGAAAGTTCAGGTTGTCTCACTCAGGAGCTGGTTTGTTTTCAAAACTAATCAGTTGAAATTAGCTTTTAAATAAGTCCACTAAGTAAACACAGATATTTAAAAATCTATTTGTTACTTTATAAAAGCTTAAATTTCAGCATCCTTACAATTTTTAATTTTTAATTACTTAATAGGTTCTTTACGATAAACAATTAAAAAAAACATCACATGAAAAAGCTCTTCGTATTTTTGTGCTGCCTTGTGATCGGCTTGTTTGCCCACAATGCTGTAAGTGCCCGGACAACAGTTGTCCGTTTTATTGTTGAACTTCCCGGTCAGGGAATCTCTCAGGACTCTGCGGTATACATTGCAGGAAGTTTTAACGGATGGAATGCAAAAGATGAGAACTACAAAATGGTTCGTATTGATAGTCATCATTACGAACTTGAAGTGCCTTGTTTTGCCGACAGGAATTATGAATACAAATATACCCTTGGCGGATGGGAGAATGTAGAGAAAACCATTGAAGGAAAGGATATTGATAACCGTAAATTTAGTTCAATAAAAAAATTAAAGATAAAAGATGCGGTTGTGGCCTGGAATGTGCCTGCTCCTAAAAAAGAAGCTCAAAATCCGCTTACCGGCATGTTGAGCAAAGAACAAATCGCTCAAATGATGCAGATGAAGGATTCAATTACCAAAAATCTTGCACCGGTTATTCCTCAGTTGATGGGGATAATCCAGAAGGTCAATATGAATTTACTGGCTGATAAGCCCGATCCTGTTCTTGGAAAACAATACAACGGGGAAGTAATTGGAGTTGTTTCACAAATATTAGAGTCGCTGACAAATACATTGATAAAGGTGACTGACGTGCTTACTCCCGAACAAAAGCAAAAGATGCGTGATGCAATGAAGAATTCGACTAACCCGGGTGATTTTATCAATATGATAACCAATCCGAAAGCCGCGCCATCCGGTAATTAACAGATCGTTAATTCTGTCCGGCGTTGTCAGGAAAGGATGTTACACAATAAGGCAGATTACGCCGGACAATGAATTCACTTATAGAAAAAAAACATAACCTGCAAGTACAACATCACATAGAACAGAACAGGCCGAACTGATACGGAAAGTGTTCTGTGAGTCCGGGGCTGACCTGCAGGGGACATTTAAACCGTCTCCTGTACCGATTATTCGTTTGAATTGTCAACAATCCCATAAGCCATTGTCTGCGAATCCGGGTATTCATATATAATTTTTAATCTAAAAACAAGGTGTTAAATGAAAGGTAAAAAACGGAACAGACGTCTATTAATCATAATATTAGCAGGTGTTATTTTATTGATATATTCTTCTTTGGAAACAAGATGGATTAAAATTACCCATGTTACTATTGAATCAACCGATATACCAACATCATTTGATGGAATAAAAATTGTATTTGTATCCGATATTCATCACGGTGCTTCATTGTCAAGGGCACGGGTAAAAAAACTCGTGCAACGAATAAATGAATTGCATCCCGACATCATTGTACTGGGCGGGGATTACACTTCCCATAAAGAGAAATACATCAAACCGGTATTCGACGAATTGCAAAATTTGAAAAGCAACTATGGAGTTTTTGGAGTTCTGGGCAATCACGACTATTTTGTAAACGGCAAATTGACAAAAAAAATGATGGCGCGAAACGGAATCAAAATGTGTAATAACAAGTCTTATTGGCTAAAGATAAAACAGGATAGTATAAAAATAGGAGGAGTTGATGATCCGGACGGAAGTAAACCTGAATTAGACAGTACTATTCATGATGTCCACAGGAAAGATTTTTGTATTTTAATTACACACAGACCAGAATATATAAAGCAAATAAACAGTAATTTAGTCGACTTAACACTTTCGGGACATACACATGGAGGCCAGGTGACATTTTTTGGTCTGTGGGCACCAATACTTCCAACAGAAAATGGACTCTGGGCATTATTATCTCTTTCAAAAGAAAGTCAAAAATACCGCTACGGACTCATTCATCCCAAACCAAACATGCAATCGTATATCACGTCCGGAATTGGTACCCGTTTTCCACATCTCCGCTTTTTTTGCAGGCCAGAAATTGCAGTACTGGAATTAAAGAGAAAATAAATCAAAAGACCGAAAGAATTTACAATTTATTCATTTACCATTTATTCATTTACCATTTACTATTTAAAAATGGTTGATGACTTGCTTTTCAACCAATTAACCAATTAACTAAATTACCCATAACACAGAATGCGGAACTTTTCAAACTTTTCAAACTTCAAACTCTTCAAACTTCAAACTTTTCAAACTTCAAACTTCAAACTTTTCAAACTTCAAACTCTTCAAACTTCAAACAAATAATGAACAAAATCTTTCTTCTCCTTTATTCCATGCTTTTCTGCGGGCTTGTTTCATGCAGCGGAACAGGTAAGTCAAATACAGCAGTTCAGGCTGTTGAAAAAACAGACAGTTGCAATACTGATTCGAAAAATACGTATGAAGTGTATATACCCAAAAGGAACAGCTCCGGGCAGAAATTACCACTGCTTGTGATCATTGACTCGCACGGGAGTGGCAAATTCGCCCTGGATAAATTCAAACAGGGAGCTAACCTGTATCCTGTAGTACTCATTGCTTCCGACCTGATAAAAAACGGCTATGAGGATTCGGATGGAGCCATAAAGACCCTTATTGAGGATGTGCTCCGTAAATATCCGGTTGGGGAAACTGTTTTTATAACAGGCTTTTCAGGAGGTGCACGAATGGCACTGGGATATGCACTGACTCATCAGGTGAACGGCCTGATCCTGTGCGGGGCATTGGCAAATGCTGATCAGATTAATCAGCTCCATTGTCAGGTGATTTCCATTTCCGGAATGGACGATTTTAATTTTATGGAAACCGCCCAATACCTGTTTCAGGATCAATCTACACCTGCGAACCTGAAGATTGAACTGACAAATGCTTCCCATGGTTGGCCTGACAGCCTGATGTTGGCCAATGCACTGGGTTTTCTCCGTTTATCGGTTCATGCTGCTGATATCCCTACCCTACCTGAATCACAACTTAAATTGTACTGTCAGAACCAGCAAACAAGAATCAATTCATTAAAACAGCAAGGGGATTATCTAAAAGCGGAGCTGGTTGCCCGCAACATGGCTCTGACTGAACCATTTAGCAACGATAAGTCATTTACTTCCACTTACAACTCACTAAAAACCAATCCTGAGTCTGTCAGCCAATTAAACCGGCTGGGAAAGTGTCTTGAGATTGAAACCGGTGAGCGTCAACCGTATATAGATGCTTTCCAGACAAAAGATATCCTGTGGTGGAAAAATGAGATCAGAACAAATGACGAAAAAATCAAAACTGAAAAAGATTCGTATACAAGGGATATGTACAGGAGAATAAAAGGTTTCTGGGGAATTGCCACCTACTCGCTTTGTAAACAAGCCATAAAGGGACAAAATGCGGAAATGCTGAATAAGCTGCTGTCCATTTACCGCATGTTGGAGCCGGAGAACCCTGATATGTTTTATTTTTCCTCTTTCCCTTCTTACTGGAAAGGAAACAATGAAGCGACCATAGGCATGCTTAAGAAAGCCATAAAGGAAGGATTTTCAGATATGGGACAACTAAAAAGCGACTTCCCTGAATCCATTACTTCGAAGCTTCAGTAGTTCTGTTATAAATCATGTACGCTTTGAACAGCCGTTAAATAATTCAATAACCCTAAGCTCTGAAATAAAAATCCAATTTACTATATTCAAACGAATAAATTAATCTGACATAAGAGTTTGAAAGGTTTGAAAGGTTTGAAAGGTTTGAAAGTTTCCGCGTCCTATATCTTTATTTTATTGTCTTTAATCTTTGTTCTTTGTTCTTTGTTCTTTGTTCTTTGTTCTTTGTTCTTTGTTCTTTAATCTTTGTTCTTTGTTCTTTGTTCTTTGTTCTTTGTTCTTTGTTCTTTGTTCTTTGTTCTTTGTTCCTGGTATATATATAATTCTAAAAATCAAATGAATATGAAAACAGAAGATTCCAATCAGACAAATGAATTTATTGAGTCACTTAAAAAGTGGAGAGATATTCAAACCCCGGGGAAATACCATGAATTATTAAAACAACTAACCGGGAGTTGGAATGTCAAACTGATTTTTTATGCGGGAGTAGAAAAATGGGAGACAAATTGTATTGCAGAGAATTCACCTGTACATGGTAACAGATTTATTGTTGAGCAAATTGAGGGAGAAATAACCGGACCGGATGAAAAAGGAAATATGAGACCGGAACCGTATTCATCAACAAAGATTTTAGGTTATGACAATTATAAACAGGCATTTTGTGGTTCATTTATTGAAAATCAAAACTCCTGTATGTTGACATTTAAAGGACGAACTCCATTAACAGGACCACAAGACAGAATAGATTTTTATGGATTATCTGATGAGCCCATGCTCGATATAAAGGATGTATCGATGAAATATACGTTGAGATTAATTGATACAGATTGTTATAAATGGGAAGTATATGCTTTGGCATTGGGAGAGAATTCAAAAGTATTTGATTTTATTTTCACAAGAAAATGAATTCCAGCATCTAAAATATGCTTTTTACCATTAACTATTTATTTGCAGATAGCAGTCTTAGCTTCCGATTTCACTTTGTTGACTGGCGACTTTGAAGAACCAGCAAAGTAACATTTGGTTTTAATATCAGATAAAATACAACACTATGATACAATTCGAGAAATTTGACAAACCGGATTATGAAAGATTGATAAGTTGGATTGATTCCCAAGAATTAATGATTCAATTTAGCGGAAAGGAATTTACATACCCGGTAACAAAGGAACAACTTGACAACTATATCACTGCTAAAAACCGGTTAATTTATAAAACAATCGACAGGGATACAAACGAAGTAATAGGACATGCCGAATTAAACAACATTGACAATAAGAACAGAAATGCAAGAATTTGTCGTGTTTTGATAGGTGATATCAAAAACCGTAACAAAGGTTTTGGAAAAGCAATAATAAATGAACTTGTCAGGATTGGATTTGTCGAATTAAAATTACATAGAATAGACCTGGGGGTTTTTGACTTCAATCATCAGGCGATTAAATGTTACGAATCCTGTGGCTTTGAAATTGAAGGCAAATTTAAAGAGATATCCCTGTTTAATGACAAATATTGGTCTGTATATAATATGAGTATACTAAATAAGGAAAGATGAACTACAGACCTAAAGCAAGCATATTCTCTGTCCGGGGAAAATCTTACTTCACCGTATTTGCTCCCGTTTTCACTTTTTGATGTGCAACAGGATAGTTCCCGCAAAACCAAAGAACTTATAACTACCGTCATTATATACTACTTTATTACATGCAGAAATACTTAGATCATGACTCATACTAATGAAACGTTTAAAATTGCAATGTTGCTTTTTGATAATTATACTGCACTCGATGTAGTTGGTCCATATGAAGTTTTATCAAAGATTCCTGATTCAAAGATTTATATGGTTGCTGTAAAGCCCGGAATCTATAAGGATATTAAAGGATTGCAACTATCAGCCGGTTATTCATTAAAAGACATTGAAAATCCTGACATCTTAGTGATTCCGGGCGGATTTGGCATTGATTCCGTATTAAATGACCAGGATATACTAAACTGGATCCGGAAGGCGCATAAAACAAGCACATGGACTGTTTCTGTATGTTCAGGGGCAATCCTTTTAGGTGCAGCAGGATTATTAGAAAATCGTAAAGTCACTACACACTGGAATCGTAAAGAACAATTAGCTAAATACGGAGCAATCGTGCAAAACGAACGGTATGTAACGGACGGGAAAATAATAACCTCAGCCGGAGTCTCGGCAGGTATTGATATGTCCCTGTATCTTTTAAGTTTAGTAGTTAATGAAAGTTTTGCAAAATTTGTTCAACTTGGAATGGAATATGACCCTAAACCGCCCTTTGATTCAGGTTCCCCTGAGAAAGCCCCAAAAGAGATGGTTGACAAATTTAGACAATCAACTATTACTAGTAACAAATAAAAGGCATAAAGTTTATATGGAGACGACGATCGTGTACGATTTTGTTGACGCAATTAATTGCGCTAATATCGATAAAATGGTTGCCTTAATGGCAAATGACCACTTATTTATAGATTCCCAGGATAATAAGATGGAGGGGAAAGACAATCTGAGACAAGCCTGGATCGGATACTTTGACTTATTCCCTGATTATAAGATTGAGATAAACGAAATTCTTGAAAAAGATTCAGTGATTTGCATGTTTGGATATGCAAGTGGAACGTATAAGAACCTGATCGGGGAGGATAATAGAAATCATTGGAGAATACCCGCTGCATGGAGAGCGATTGTTACAGATGATCATATAATGAGTTGGCAGGTTTATGCTGACAATATCATTGTGATGGATATTATAAACAGGAACAAATAAAAAACTTTTTAAGATACGATATACTCCCTTTAATGGGATGAACTACATTGAAATTTTTTTATCCCTAAAACAATATTACAGATTAAACACACAGAAATAATATTATGAAAAAATTCACAACTGTTTTATTCCTTATTTCATTGATCCTGATCCCTGTTTTTGGACAGACAGAAAACGAAATTCTTTCAAAGGCAACTGATTTAATAGTGAATAAAAAATACATGACAGCATTTAAAACGCTCAGTGATTTTGATCCAAAAAATGAGAAGCCGGATATTGTTTTACTAAAAGAGGATATTGCTCTTAATTATTTTGTGACGAGTATAATGCACCAAATGTTCACCTTCAAAGACCTTGAAATGAATGAAGATATTATGGACTATAGAGGGAAAGAAGGTTCATCTGAGATGTTTTCTTTTACTGTGAATGAAATTCTTGATGAACTGCTTAAGAAATATCCGACGAATTATAAATTAAATAAAGGACTGGCAGATTATTATAACGACGTGCTGTTACGCTATCAGGGAAACTGGCTGAAAAAAGATAACATCCTGTCCGGTTTGGTATTGAAAAATTATCAGATTGTCATTGACCATCAACTGGCTGATTATACAGTGTATTATAAAGTGGGCTTAGAATTTGTATCACAAAAAAAATACAAGGAATCAATACCCTATTTTTTGGAGTCAATTAAATTAAAAAGCGATCATGCCGACACACATTATAATATGGCTTATGCTTACCTGTTCATGAATGACAGGGAAAACGCATTGAAATATGCGAAAAATTCTTTTGATCTATATGTTGATAAGACCTATAAAGAAGATGCAGCCAGAATGATTGGCCAGATTTATTTCGAAATGAATAATTATAATGATGCGATTAAATATTATGAAACAGCCAATGACATGGAGGCTGATAATTATTATAATTTGCGTCCCTTACTCAATATCTATGTAAAAACATCCGACGCAAAAGAAAAACCGACCCTGTATGCCTTTTATAACCTTAACCCTGAAAATCCTACAATTTACAACGACCTGGGAGACATATACTTTGAAAATTCAAAAACAAGCGAATTAATTGATTTCTATTTGTCCAGACTCTCTCAATATACCGGTGACAAAAAGATATCAGGGAACCTGCATTTTTACTTAGGCCAACTTTATTTAATCAGTGATAAAAATGCGGCGAAAGACAATTTTCTGAAAGCACAGGCTTTGTTTTCAACCGTTTTTGATAAAAATAACGAAGTTTTCAATGCAATCAATGAGGAAATTAAAAAGGCAGATGAGAAATAATGATTATAATTCAGGTCTGTGACATTTTCCTCCTACATTTAGGGATATATCATAATTAAAACAGATAAGGATTTATTTTTTCAGTATACTTGTTATTGTTGAAATTAAACAACTAAATAATTATTTTAAACAGTATGAAAACATTTAGAACGACAATTATTCCGGTTATTTTATCAACAGTCTGGATTAGTATTTCCGAATTTGTCAGAAATGAATTGTTATTAAAAACTTATTGGATAGATTATTACAAATCGATTGGATTGATATTTCCTTCTAAACCGATTAATGGAGCAATTTGGGGTATTTGGTCATTTTTATTTGCAATTTCAATTTTTATACTATCAAAGAAATTCACATTAACTCAGACGACTTTTCTTTCCTGGTTCGTTGGTTTTGTTTTAATGTGGGTTACAATTGGAAATCTAGGGGTTTTACCATTTGGGCTTTTATACTTTGCTGTTCCATTAAGCCTTTTGGAAGCATTTATTGCAAGCTTTATCATTCACAAAATGACAAAAATAAAAGATTAATATAAGATTATAACAGATCATCAATATATTAATAAACCTGTAAAATTATTTATTATCAATACTTTATTTTAAAATGTAACACAGGTGAAAACATGAATAAAAATATGAATACGAGACTTGAACACGAATTGCCTGAATCAATAGCTAAATGGGGATGGAAATATCATCATTTAGGTATTCCGACAACTGTACACATGCCTGATGAGCGATACATTCCTCATTTTAAGTTTTACATATCCGGATTTGATAACAGTCCTTTTGGCATTGAATGGATGAGATTTGAACCGGACAGCCCGTTTGATAAATTGATACAGACCGTTCCACATTTAGCATTTGAAGTACAGGATTTGGATTATGAACTTGCAAACAGGGGTTTAAAAGTTATTGTGGCACCTAATCCTCCGGCTGATGGGATTCGGGTTGCAATGATTGAACATAACGGGGCTCCGGTTGAATTGATTGAGTTTGATAAAAATAAATAAATTATCAACAAATCATTAACATTCAGGCATATAAAAACTATATGTATCAACTTAGCAGCTTTTTGCTCCGGCTTATACTTAGTTGATGTACTACTTTTAGATGATAATAAACTTAGAGGTAAACAGCAAGATTAAAAATCAGGACAGATCATTGAATTGGAAAAAATAATACTAAAACAGGACAAATGAAAAAGTCATTTTTTAAAGAAACCGGAACGAACAGATACAGGGAAGACCAGGGATTGTATTACGAAGAATTTGAAGTCGG
>Ga0302188_10002055_pt1 | contig 14983 bp, 7 predicted proteins | sample II_Bog_E2_1_FD_198783 | JGI IMG/M metagenome (GOLD analysis project Ga0302188, IMG submission 198783) | Peat permafrost microbial communities from Stordalen Mire near Abisko, Sweden - II_Bog_E2_1 | ecosystem: Environmental > Terrestrial > Soil > Wetlands > Peat | place: Sweden: Abisko, Stordalen...
CCAACCCCAACCCCAACCCCAACCCCCAACCCCAACCCCAACCCCAACCCCAACCCCAACCCCAACCCCTCTTTATTTTAAACAAATATAGAGATGATAATTGGAATTTGTTGCTATATTTTATCGTCAATTGGATAACATTTTATTAAATGGCAAGAAATAAATTCTTTAGGAACAAAAAAATGATTTATTAATATTATATTATTTAATATTCACAATGGCCACAAAAGAAGCTCAACCCAAAACAGTCACTAAAGAGGCTCAACCAAAAACAGTCCCTAAAGTTAAGACTGAGGAGAAAAAGGTTTAACAAAAGATATCCCATGCCTTCACTATTGATTGTTCCAAGCCTGTCGAGGACAAAGTTTTCAATACCTCCAACTTCGCTGAATTCTTGAGAGCCAGAATTAAAATCGGAGGAAGAGTAGGACACTTGGGAGAATCAGTTAAGGTGACCAGCGATGAGAAGAAAATTTCTGTCAAGGCAGACGTCAGCTTTTCTAAGAGATACTTGAAGTATCTAACAAAGAAGTATCTCAAAAAGCACAGTCTAAGAGAGTTCTTATACGTGGTGGCCTCCAGCAAATCATCCTATCAAATTAAGTACTTCAACATCCAGCAGGAGGGAGCTGAACAGGAGTGATCATCTCTTTATTTAAAACTCTATAAATACCAGAACATAGTTATTCAAAAAATCTGTAGTGTTTAATTTTCAAAAATAATTCTCCCTTCCAAATTTAAAAATGAAGGAAAAATAAGCAAAAGAAATAAATTGAAATTATAAGTTATTTGATTTTATTGTCTGTTAGATTGAAGTTATTGATCTTTAAATTATCAAGAATATCCAATCATACTGGTTGATATTCGCCTGGCGCCACTGGTCCCTTGAAAGCATATTTGACATTACCACCTAGCTATGTAATTGCTTTCTTGCACTCTTATTCTTTTATGAAAGTATAGATTAAAATGATCAATTTGATGATGAAGATCAGAATGCTGATGAAGATGGTGAAATTGCAGAGACCACTCTCTTTATTATCATATCCACCCCATGTAACTGCCCAGTATATGATCCAAATTAAATCGACCAACAAAGACACGGCTATCAGGTACCATAATCTTGTTTTCTGTTTGACATAGGAGTTTTACCATAGCAGCAAGATAAAAGCGAAGAGTGGCAAATTGTAGTCTGGCCTTTAGAAGTAAGTAAATAGTGAGAGGATTATCACTGCCATGAAGAGCTTATTGATGTGCTCGATCATACCCGTATTAAATAATATTTAAATATTATCAATTTCATATCAGTGAAGTATCATATATGTCGTTGGCTGATGGTCCGTAACGGCGAGTCAATATACTGCAAATTATTGTATATTAATTGACACAAAATGGCCGATGTAAAAACGGCTTTACTCGTAAGCTATTGGCTTGATATGATAAATTTCAATAACATCTAAATACAATGAACTGTTTCTTTTTGAGTTTAATATAAATATATCGTGACATCATGGAATATTTGTTACTTGAGGAGGAGCATGAAGAATTTTAATTTAATGTGATTAACATTATCATTATGGCAACTTAATTAAACATAATATCTAATGAATTATCTTACTAAACTCGCCACTCGTCCACTCTTCTATCAACTACGGGCCTCTTTCGCTAAGGACAGTTGGAAAGATAGAGATGAAAGCGCTTAAAAAGTTTATATTTCTCAAGAAGAAAGTAAATAATGTATGATTCAGAGAAAACTCTAGCTAAGTTACTCAATAAACTTGATGAAAGCAAGAACAATGCAACTGAAAAATAAATCTCATTCCAAAAAGGATTGAAAGAAATTCTCAAGAGACATGGAGTATCGAGTGAAGCTTTCGAGGCAGAGGTAAACAACTTGCATAAGAATTTATGATCTCTTTAAACATATCTCAACGAGAATCAAGATGAACTCAGCAAAGATTTAGACATAAATTGCTAAGTCCCTTATTTTATAAGAATAACCTTTTGCTTCTTGAAATTATTTATTAACAAAATCAGTAAAACATAAAATAAGAAATCATCGATGGTATTTAATCTTATTCTTTTATTTGAATGATAATTACAAGATGAAAATGGGATTGGATTGGATACTATGATTGTTTATAATATTTAAATCCTGAAAAGAAATGGGTCAAAAAAGCTTAAAGGGAGGGAAGTAGAAGTCACCAACACCAGAAGAACTTCAAAAATTAATTGATTTATTATTGGGAGCAGACCCTAAGGGCTATTCATTAGAAAGTGTGATGGCCTCTATCCTCATCATTAGTCAAAATCTTAGTACGGAAGGAACATTCCAAAAAAAATAGGGTGGGTTCTGGGTTAATGCGTCATTACTACGGTGTGTGTATCACCCTCAATTTGAAAATGCGATAAAAGGTTTGATCATGCTCTTGAGTAAAGAGTTGAAAACTATAATGTAAACTAGACTAATTGCTCTGGTTTCTCGATAAAAATTCAAAAAATGTCTCGATATTGCAAATTTCTGTGTTTTTTTCACTGATTAAAACCTCATTCAGTCCATCAATCTACTGACTATCAGAGCAGATCTACATCATGACACAAAAGAGATACTTACATTACTAACCAAAGATGCTCCATAACTTAATTTAGTACTTTTAAGCAAGTTTTAGCTTGAAGAATTGATTGAACTCGCCAGAATCTTTCGAATTAATTTAGAAGTGATGATTGATCTGCACCTCAAATTATTAACTCGTTCGGACTTTACTCTTAAAATAGTAGATAATCTCAATCAATCTGTGTTCATTCTCTTTTGTAAAATATATTTTTGTTCTTCAGGAGATCTTTACAAAAAATAAAAATAATTAAATGCCAAAAGCCTTGTCAGAATCAGCGCTTATTTCCTTGGACTAGGAATTTAAAACAAAATACCTTCGATTTATGAGGCTTCAATCGTACTTCTCTGCTCTGTGTTATAGACATGCGACTATACTATAAGATTGGAAAAAGCCCTACCTTCTCATCTATTCAAAAATATTCCAATCATAAATAGCAACTAAATAATCGATTGGATCACTTACAATACTCTTTTTGCCTTAAAATATATCAAAGATGGTATTGCTTACTATGGCAAATTCAATTCAAATCGAATTCCGTCGTTAAAATTGCTTGAGCTTATTTTTTAAAAGTTTAAACCAAACGGAAAGCAAATTACATATATACTTGAATAAATTTGCCTACAGACTAAATTGGGGCACATAGAGCGAGTATATATTAGTTCGCTTGCTGAAATGTACAGCAAATTATAAAACTTTAATTCGGACATCATAAAAAGATACTGCCAAACTAAAAATATCAAATTTAATATTAAATCTTCCCGCAGATCACTTAAAGTTAGACCTGAGGATGTAAGGGCTGAACTTCAAATTGATTAATAAGGTTTGCAAAAAGAAATGGCTAAGCTCTGCGCAAAATATGTGATTCAAGTTATCCTCCATAAGAGTGATGTAGTATACGAGTATAGTGACCGAGCATTATGGAATCTTATCCTTTAGAGTTTGCATGAAAACAGTGATAGCGATAGAAATAGAGATGCTGATGAAATATAAGGCAAGTTGAAATAGGAAATGAATGATTGATCAAAAATATTTATAATATTTGAATGCCTGACAAATATAGTGCTAAATTGCAAGAGTTATCTAAGCTCATCAAAGAAGAAATTAGCATAATCTAAAATGGAGGCAAATTGTCCTCCTTCAAAAGGGAAATTAAACCGAGATAAAAAGAACTTCGTAGCGATCTAAAAGATGTATTGATGTAATTATCCAGTTGCTGAAAGAAATAGCTACCAGTGGACAAGTAAATGGCTAATGGGTTGATATCCGTAATTTCATTATCGTGACCATCAAGTAGCTGCTTGATGGTTATAACACGCAATTTTCGGATAGTAAAACTTTCGAAGAGGAAAAGGAAGTCATTCTACAATATTTTGTATTTTTCTAAAAGTACGCTTGCTGCTAAGTAGACCGCCATTTACTATACAACGTATCGCTGAGTTGATATTGGAACCGCAAAAATACTACAAGAGTACAAAAAAAATTCTGTATGCTTTCTAAAAATTGGTGAATGTAAGCGACCCTGATGATCGATGACCAACTAATCAATATATTTTGAAGGAGAAAAGAATATTAAAATTTATCAATTTTTTCTTGGCTTTTTCTTTAACTTCGTTTAGAGAGGATTGTTTAGCAATTTTATACCATCGATGATTTCTAACTTGCCTTTGGAAAATACTTTATCCTATTGATTTGTGTCGAACTATTAAAACCAACTCTTTCGATGAGTCCCTTTGCTAAAGAGATCTCCCCTTAGATCTCCTTTCAAAGCTTTGCTCTCAGAATATCGGTTAAAAGATAAAGCAGCTTTTTGTTTTCTCAGCCCAAGACTAGTATAAACTCTTTGTTCTAGTATCGGCTGAGTAAGGGGCAGCCCATTTTTAGTTCTTTTCTATGAAAAATACATTTTATTTGTTGAAAATGCCCTTCTATAAAAATTCTTAACATTTTCTTAATCCTATCTATTTTTTTTCATTTTCCATTTTTTGTGTATATTAGCAATCTCTTTACTCTCTCGTTCAGTTCTAATTATTTAATGCTCAATTTTTTATATCTTTCTCTCCTACACATCCCTTAAGTCCTTAGCCTACATATTGGTTCTTAAATCTTCATCAGCTTCAGTTTTCACAATTCTATTCTTTAAATCAAGTAATCCACTACCAATATTTGGCTTAAGGAAAGATGTTCTCTGATTTCCAAAAGGTTCACAATTCCAAAAAATGCGTCTTCGATACATTCCAATTCTAGATAATCAATTTTGTACTCAGAAGGTAGATTAGATTTAAAAGTATTTCTGATTTCCCAGTCATCTTCTTCCCGATTATTCAGTATTTCTCTCTTTTGAGCCAGCCTTACTTTGCTATTTCTGGTTTGATTAAACCAACGATAGAGCTAATTGAGTATATTGCCAGTATATTCCTAATTCTTAAAGATCACGTTGCGTAAGCTGTTGAAGATAAAGATATTTTTCTTTAAAAGAGTGTCCGAATAATTAGGAACTTCTTGTTTCTCAATCTTGCGGTTCCATTCGTCTAAAATATCTATAAAAAAGCGAAACTGTTCATGCTTGTCATATAAATTATGTTTGTAGAATTCTTAAAGCTCGAAGCGGGGATAGGGTTTAGGTTTAAATAGTTACTGTATGTTCTCCTGAATAGAGTTTAAATCATGGTTCGCAATTATGTGTTGTAGTGAAGTACTCATATGAGACTTTCTATATCGAATATCAATCACTGTTCTATCAATTTATGTAAAAAGTTATCATATTTTTAATAAGGAATTTACAGAGTGACTGGAATACTGGAAAATAAAAAATAAATTTTTGAGATAGGATCAGAATGCATCGGTAAAAGTCAACTTACGTTTATTTCATTAATCATGTTATATATTCATTTCGATTATAAGTAGTAAGATGCTTTTCAAGGTAGTTAACGACAAGGAGATACATATCATCAAGTCACAGAGTGTTCAGACCCTTCAGGACCTCAGGAACTGCGTCCCCCAAGTGTTTAAACAACATCCTCTGAATTTTTATCTTGCCTACATCGATGAAGATGGTGATGAAATCACTCTTGAAACTGACAGTGACTACAATATTTTAATCAAAGCAGGATTAAAAAATGCCAAGATACTCATCAAGGAAAAAATCCTAAATTTTTAGGAAGACACTCAAAAAATTGAAATTGTGGAAGAAGATGCTCCCAAGGAAACTATGAGTCAGATAGAATAACTTATGAAAAAAGATGTCTAACTCAATGAACAATCAGAAATCAAAATTTCAACACATGAAGTCAATCTTGATGAGACTATTGAAGAAAAACTTAAACTCATGCTACCTGAAATAATCAGCAGAATTAAGAGTGAGGTGAGTTTGGAAATTATGAATAAATCTGAGATCAGTCAACCAAAAGTTGATGAGAAGAGAGATGAAAAATCCTATCCTATCAAGATTGTTCATAAATGGGTCAATTGTGATGGATGTGGACAGAGGGGAATTGAGGGAATTAGATATAAATGTGCAGTTTGCCCTGATTTTGATTATTGCTAAAAATGTGAAGCTACTATTGAGCATAATCATCCTTTCCTTAAAATAAAAAAATTGAGTCAGACTCCTATTCAATTATCTGCTATTCTCTCAAATAACAGCGAAAGCCGCCCTATCTTTAATGGATTCCATTCTGCTCAACAGCAGTTCATGAGGAGAGGAATGTGCCCTTATCTTGCCAAGCAACAGGAGAAGGACAACAAATAGGAAAAGAAAGAAAAGAAAGAAAAGAAGGAGAAGAAGGAAAAGAAAGATAAGAAGGAAAAGAAGGAAAAGAAATAGGAAGAGCCCTCTAAAGTTAATGTAAAATCATAACCTACAGTTGACATCAAGAGAGATATTAAGCTTGTGGAATTAAAACCAGTAGTAGAGGAAAAGATCTTATAGGAAGTTGCTAAAATTGAAAAGATTCCCGAAGTAAAAGACAAAAAAACTGAAAAGCAATAAAAAGAGGCTCATATTATCGAGAACGCAAATTATCTGGCAGATATTTTAGAGCTGAATTTCACCAATTCCTACAAATTTGCTGCCAAGAACCCCTAGGCTACCCAAGAACAGCTGCTCGAGCTCTACTTCATTTCCAAAAGACTATGATCTGCTCCTATTAATTTAAACATTCATCAAAGCAATTTGAATATTAATATATTTAAATGACAGAATAAGCCCCTGTAAAAGTTGCTTTATTCAGGATATAGAAGCCTCTGGCTAAGACATCACCGCTCTTAATGAATAGCTTATGGACTCACTTAGACTTATCAACTACGAGAAAGAATACGTCCAAAAGTATAACTGCAAAGATTTAGAGGAGGCAAAACGCTTACATCTGCTTCTTTTGCATACCCCACCAATCCCACTGAGCAATTTAATAGTTTCAAGAAGTAAAATATTCTGAACGCAGTTTGGTGAAGTTTTTGTTTCAGGTCAACGACATCTCGGCCTCAGATTTTAGCAAGTATGATGATCCGATGACTGTTTCGACCAATATTATAAACGAATGCAAAAAACTGCAGATTCCTTGTGACTTTCCACCACTTAAATTAAAGGGTGGCTGTGGCGAGCAGGCTCTCATTATTCTCACTCAACTGGCTACAAAGGCAGTAAAAAAGAAAGGATTTTCGTTTAAAAAACCAAAACATTAAGATCCCAAGGGTTAGGATTAAGCTGAACCTGATCAATAAACTGCCAAAGGGGAAGACAACTAATAAATGATTGACGAGGCTGACATGGCATAAGATGATGAACTCGATGATAAATAAAATATTGGAGTGGCAGCAGTTGATGAAGACAAGCAGATCATTCACTCAGCTGTTAATGAAAACGACTGGAAGCTATAGTGTGAGAGAGTTGCAAACAAACTAAAAATCCAATCAAAACAGGATACTAAGGAATGGCGGTCTCACATTGACTCAACTAAAAATTGCACCGACCTCGTTAAAAAGAAGTAATATTTCATTAAGACAGTTTTCCGAATGCGAGAGCAGTTTTATAAAAATTAAACGATGATTTATCACGTACCTTGGAGAAGATTTCTAAATCATAACGAATCATTAACTCGAATATGAGTGATATTGGCTAGCAATACAAAAGTCAATCTGAGGAATTAAAGAAGTTATCAACTCATTACAATAACCTTAATACTTCCCTAAAATAAATGAATGATAACTATCGAATTCTCTCTTAAAAAGCATAGCAAATTCAGGTATTATTTAACCTATTCAGGCCAAAACAGATTAGCATTCGGGCAATATGACAGATAATTCTCCAGTGGCTAAAATCAAAGAATCTTTAATCAAAATTATGGCTGAGATAAAAATTATGGATGTGAGAATGGGAGTCCTTAGTCACACTATACTGCAATATAAGGCAAAGGAAAGAAGTGGGGACAAGAAGGCCAATAAAAATATGGATGCCTAGGATTTATATGATTTATAATGACCTTCCTCAATCAGATACAGTATCATTGTTTAGTTGGGCCATCTCATATGATATACTTTAATGGATCAGTTTTGAGTTTTTATTATTGATTATTTTTTATCCTTTTCATACTCAATGAGAGTTAGTTCGATAATATCGTTGCATTCAGAACATATGAAAACCGTCAATTCATTTATAAATTCATCGTTTAGCAATATCTAAAGTTCATTTAGTGATATTTTACCAGTAGCTTTGAAATACTTATTCATCCTCTCCATAAAGCAAATCTTTTTTCCAGATATATATTTCGGTGCAAGTTAGGTTAAGGGCACCATTAGTCTACAAAAATTTTAATAAGTAATTTCTCCATGGCTGTCCTGAAAAGTTGTAATGATAGAGCAAATTCTGTCTTAAAGAGCGCTCTTTGTACAGATAGAGAAACAGCACACAAATTATCTATGTCAAATTTTTGTTACCTAAAAAGTAATCCCTGATTATTTCCTGAAATATATGAACAAAATATTTTTTTCAGGAAAAAAGGACTAATTTCCAAAATAGATTCTCCCTCTTAGCTTTATCGCTTTAGAATTCTATAATACAGTTCAATTAATTTCATAAACTGCTCGACGTTTATCATCACCTTCGAAATCAGCTATTAATTTGTATAATTTGGACAAAAATATTTTTGCAAAAATTTAATCTCATCTTCCGTAAGTTTTGTGACCTTTGATAGTGTGTAAGCATTTCCATTTTTTGCAGAGTTCCATTTTTTTGTATTTTGGTGGTAGAATTAATCAAGAATCTATTTTTTTATTTTCGGATCAATTTCAATGTCATGGTATGTCTATTGAAATGATTCAGAGTTCAAATTTTAGAAGTAATGCTCTAACTTCTTAAAAGATCTTTCTTCCAAAATATTTTTCCTGTTCAAATAGATAATAGCTAAAAATGCTTTTTCAATGACTTAAAAGTTTCTTTTAGATTGAAGTTATTGCCAAACAAATATTAGGTTTGTAAAATTAAGAACACCGATAAATATGCTAAGTAAAGATTTACTTCCAGCCAACTCTATAACTATTTTGATATGGTTTATCTATTCTTCAGTTTACTCATGAGGCTTTTATTTAGCAAGAAGCTGATTTTTTATGCTTTTTATGTAATATTCATAGTACTCTTTGAGAAAGTGAATCTCAGCAAGAAGACCGATAAGAGCAACCCCTGAACTACTTCTCTAGTAGAACATGGGAGGAAAAATGTTTTAAAGCAAATCGCAGAATATTATGTAAGATGATTCCTCACGAGCAAAACACAGCAAGAATGCTGCAATTCCACTCATTCCCTGACAGTAGCCAACTTTATCAAAACGAGCTGCAATTGCATAAAGAACATTAGCGATATTAAGCCTTGTGGTATGCTGATCCTGCACGCCCTGCTGAATGATATAGAAAAACTATTTCATGGAATAGTTAAAGACACTAAAATCTGTTCTCCCTCGAATAACATCCTTATCGATAATTTCAGTCTCATCCGTGAATTTATCAGCGCTTCGATGAAACAATCTCAAGAAATGATCATATTAGTAGTCTTTCTTCTTCACTTGTTTGCTATTTTAAATAGTGGGTACAGATTTTACAGCCATGAACGACTTAGAATGCTATCTTTTTACCACCCCATGTCAAACTATCCTTTACCTTATATGTACTTTTCGTAGGGTCTCATTGATCAGACGAATATCATCGCGACACTTAATGCAGACACGATGCTTCTCAATTGTTCTCGCGCCTTCTTCATCAATCACAAACTCCTTGTGACTGCCACATGAGGCGCATACATATTTGAGACATCTTTTGCATTTGTGGATTCTATCAAACGTACTATATATAACAATTTGTACATCATCTTGAAGGGTGAATGGCATATCTAGCATTCTTCGGCTTCGTATCCTTTGTTGATTAATTTTTTCAAAAACATTAATCTTGGCTAATATTATAAAAGATCTTGTTATAACTCAAATCATCAGCATTGGAAAGTTGGAAATTATTTATTCGACTTAAAGGAATATGACTTTACATTTGCTAATATAATACTAATTTCATTTATCAAAGGACTAAAAGATATAACAGGAATATTAGAGCAAGCTCATATTCTGAACAAGCCGGAAAATGGAAGTAAAGTGAAGAAGGAGATTGATAGCGAGAAGATATCCACCAGAAGACATTTGCTAAGATAAATGAAGAAGAGAAGGAGATCTATTAAAATAATTAAAACAATAAAGAGCAACCGTAGATAATAAAATCTTTTCTCGCAAAATAACGGTGCAAAAAACAACTAAGGGAATTTGGTCACATGTTCGGCAGTTAGATACAGCTCTCCCAAAATCTTGATTATTGCTTTACCTTTTTTTACATTTTGAGATGTTATAACATATCATGAATTTATTATGTGTGAGCAGTTTGAGCAAGCGAGGATATGTTGCGATAAAGATGGATAGACGGAGTGATGTTTGACAAAAGTTTAATAATATAATGTTGCCCACGGGGAGAGCTATCAAAAGATGTAGGGAGATTATAACTAGATCTATCTACTCAATCTTTTCCTCGAAGAAATATCTCGATAAATGCTAAAAAGATAGACCAAAGTGTTTAATTATTCTCTCTCAGTCTAAAAATATGTAGGAGTGAGTCAAAGAAGGATAAAAGTAAACCATTTGAGCAAGAGTATTATAAATAAAATCGCACGACCAAACTAAAGTCATGGGTCTAACTAAAAGCCAGCTGCTGTTGCTGTCAAAATTGAGCCAAATTTAATAAATACGAGTTAAGGTTAAAACATAAAACTTAAAAATATTTTGCTCTCTTCTGCCCCAATAATAAACTAAATAAGGTCGCTACGAAAAAAGATAAAATGTTAAGTAAAATGATTTTTAGTAATTGATATCAATGAAAAAGATATTTAGAAGAGGAAATTAAATATCCCCAGATACACCCAATAAATACAGAAAGACTTCAAAGAAAAGGGAGTACAAACAGAAAGCTTCTTACTAAGGAAAGATAAAAATGGGAAGAGTTTATAAATTTAAGGGCTGCTGAGTCTATATCTCAAACAATTTTATCTCATATGCTTTCATTTAATTTAGAAAGACAATATATTATCTGAACCAATTGATACAGAATTTTCCAGTAATCATAGAGTTTTAAACTGGCCAATAAAATATATAAAGATGCAATTTATTTCACCATTTTAATAAATTTAATTATTTCACCATATCATTGCCACTCATTATACTTAGCCAGTTCATGACTTAAAGCAGCAGAGAAGTTCTTCTATTCAGCAATGATCTCGTTCAAACGTATTTACATCTTCGCAAATGAGTTATTTGAGTTATTGATTTCTACATGGCTCAAATGACTCGTCTATGCTGATTCTACTCCATTTAAAAGTATTTGAGTTTTTTCATGCATTTAGGTAAAGAAAATCTTCCACTCCTAATGACTACTCTCCAGGCATTTCCATTCCAACAATTTTTATTTTAATAGTTTTAAATAAACTTCGATTTTATTACGAATTCGTATTTGATTGTCTTTCATTTTATGCAAGTAGCTTTGCTCTACCTTTGTGGTCCACAAAAAAAAATAAAGGATTTAGAGAATTCGCTCGTTTGTTAGCGATTTGTTGTGCTAAAATGTTTTCAGTAACTATTGTTTTCCTATTATGTAGCTCTTCACATCGTTTATAAACAATTTTTCATGTTAATTTAGTTATAAATTGGAAAACCACAAATCAAAGCGATTTGAAACAATTTTGAGGTTCTAATTATTTAATGCAGGAAAGTCCCTTTGCAATTGGAACTCTTTTCTCGTTAAATGAAATAAATCTTCGATTGATTCTAATATTTTTGAAATATAAAGCTATTGCTAAAGCAAAACAAGCTGTCCATTATATCGAAGTGCTTCTTCATGGGTAAAAGCATCATAAAAACGCCTCTCTTCGACAGATTTTAGCATGAACCTTGAACAATTTAAGCATTTAGGAAATATTATCACATGATCCATATAATTTTGAAAATGTTGTGGAACATTTAGCAATTGACATCTTGCTGATTAAGTAACTTATTGCAAGAACATCAATTTAGTTTCATCAGTTAAACTCATAAAATTTGGCATCAAACTCATCTATTTGATTTGATAAAGCAATTTTGCACAATTAATGATAATTTATAATTGGTCATGAATATCCTCGATCCATTTATGTTCAGCTGTTTGAATTTTAGGGGGGGCATAGCCGTCACACTCTTTTATGTAAGGTAAAAATTAAAAATTAAATTTAAAACCCAGTTTTTCCATTATCTTCTTTAACTAATTGGAAAGAGTCAAATACAGCCATTTCGCAGAATAAACTTATAAAAATGAAATAGCCTTGTCCGAAATAATACTGTTACATTAACTAATATAATGTTGACATCTTCTCACGGAAGAGTTGCTAAAATATTTATATTTAATACCATAAACAAACAGCAAATCTTATTTTGACTTTTATTGGGCCTCACTTTAATATTTAGATATAATTTCCTATCCTCATTATTTATCCTTGAGATGAACAAAAATATTCCATAGTATTGAAAGATCAAACAATTAAACAATTGATAGAGGAGAAATTGTGAGAAAATTTTGTGAATTATAACTATTAGAACTGTTCTCCCTTATTGTCTTCGCCAATTATTTTTTACGAAATCTTAAAACTATCCATGGAAGTCAAGTATGACGAATTAATGAGATTAGATTCAACCTTTAATTAATTGTGGATATGAAAAATACTGATAATTATTAATCCATATGAGAAAAATATTATATTTCATAATTTTTAAATTTATCATTTCTTCTAAAGTTTTGAATCTTCGATTTGATCAAATGAGGACAATAATAGTTTATTGGCTGATGAAGATTATTGAATAACATCAGATAATCGATATGGTGAAGATGAGTAAAATAGGCTACCAATTGAAAGAACATCAGAAGATTGGCCGAATCCTGTTGGCCAAAGAGCGGCATTAGAGTTCCTATTTGGAGTGCTCCATTGGATACCAACTGGGTTAGTTTGTATTGATCGTAACAAATTAAAATTAGTTTATGGGCTAGATTAAATGCTAGGTTGAGGTTGAGGTTGCACATTAAGTGGATGTTGATGATTCTCGTTTGATGATCGAGATTGTGAAGATGAGTAACGAGATATATATTGATCCATTTGAAGTATATTAATATAACTATTAATCATGATATTAACTATGAAAATTCAAATATATAAAACAATTATGTTATTTTTACCTCTCAATTTTCATATACCAAATTATCTTTAATTGACGATAAACCGAAAAGAGGCCTGAATAATAATTAACTTTATAACTTTAAATGAATTTTTAGCTTTTATAAAGTTCTCAATCACTTTTAGCATTATCAAAATGGCGAGGGCGCACATACCTTTAGAACCTCATTTTCACGGACCTGACGATTTACATACCCAGTTTCTTCCTTAAAACTCTTCATTTCAAATTCCGAGCATAATATATCTCCTTGTTTTTGAGAATCTTTTTATCATCATGAACATCAAGTTGTTCAAATAGGTTAGTTGCGAAGTTGATTTCTGAGTTCGCTGATAATTTGACTGTTTGCGGAGAATCGAAGATTAATTGCTGATTTGAATAGTATTTGGAAAATATCATATTCAACAATTATTGTTTTTTTACAAATAAGCAGCATTATAAAAAACCAATTGAATATAAAAGATCTTGTTATAGCTCAAATCATCAGAATTTTAAAGTTGAAAAATATTTTATTATGACTTAAATGAATAAAATGACTTTACATTTGTTGACATAATACTAATCTCATGATCACTGGGAATATGGAGCAGGAACACAAGTACTTGAAGAGTTCGACAGAATGTATTAATTCCTGCACACTTTACACATTTCGTTATCTGGGTCAAAAGTAGAACAATTAGGATCTATAATTTTGCAGGTTCCCTTTTGATTTTGATAGCATTTTTGCACACAACTGAGGCATGAAGGTCCATTAAACTTAGAACATAATGGGTTGTCTTCTTGTTATGGATATTTTTCGTCAGCTCCTTCTGCATTATAAATGCATCTGCCATCAAAACTAAGTCGATAATTTTAATAGCAACTCAGGCAGTGACCTCGACTATTACTAGTCTAACATATATAGTGTGCTAGTTGGCATACTTTGCTAGAGTCCAAATAGTATCCTTGATTACAACTTTCACAATGGTTTATATTGTAATTAAAACTGCTACACTATATTGGAATTTATAGGCACTTTCCTTGACTTAAGAAGTATTTTGATGCACACTTAGTACAAAAATTTCCTGATTGGGACAAACAATTGGCTATGTTAGTCATTGGACGGTCACTATCATCATTAACACGCAGGTTATTGGAAGAGGGTTGCAAAGATGATTGTTGAGTTTACTGATAATTTGACTGTTTGCGAAGAATTGAAGATTGATTGATGACTTAAATAGTATTCTGGAGAATATCGTATTCAACAATTATTATGATTTGCAAATAAGCAGCATTATAAAAGACCAATTAAAAGTAAGGTATATTTTGGTAGAGTTTATCCAGAACTGTGTCAAAAGTCATAATAGAACCGAGTTGCTGCGAAACTAAATTAATCAATGGGCTAAAATATGAGAGTTTGGCAGCCTGAGAAGCACTCAGATAACTTGATGAAAAATTATAGCTCGTTGGAGTATTTACCATTGCTTATGACGTAATGGAATACTCTCCTGACAATGTTTTATAAACGATGATTATGTACTGCATGGTTGAAGACTGGTCAAAAGATATCGTGAGTTTATAGTTAAGACCATTAACAACTTGCCTCTCTACGCTTACTAA
>Ga0302188_10002064_pt1 | contig 14944 bp, 10 predicted proteins | sample II_Bog_E2_1_FD_198783 | JGI IMG/M metagenome (GOLD analysis project Ga0302188, IMG submission 198783) | Peat permafrost microbial communities from Stordalen Mire near Abisko, Sweden - II_Bog_E2_1 | ecosystem: Environmental > Terrestrial > Soil > Wetlands > Peat | place: Sweden: Abisko...
ATTGTATGTGCGGTACCCTTTTTACGCGACAGGGATATTCGTTTATCGGTTTCTGGAGAAACCGGTGCGGAAAGAGAATCCCGAATCAAAAAAGGCATTAATGACCATTATAACAGGTTTGTTGAACATATTACAACCTATAAAGTTGACTCTATTCCAGTCATTGCTACTGGGCATCTTTTTGCGGCAGGCTCCAGCACCTCACCGGATAGTGAAAAGGAGATCCATGTAGGCAATCTTGGACAAGTAAGCGGCGACCAGTTTCCGCAGGAATTTGACTATATCGCGCTTGGGCACATTCACCGCCCCCAGTTAGTAAATAAACTGGCGCATATTCGATATTCAGGATCACCTATTGCTTTAAGCTTTTCGGAAAACGATCACAATAAACAGGTGATTATTTTGGAATTTGAAGCCGGAGAATTAATAAGCCTGCAAGAACACATAGTTCCTTGCACCCGGAAACTGATTCGTATAAAAGGGGCTTTGGAAAGCGTAAAGAGCCAGGTAATCCTAATAGAAGATCAGCAATTAAAATATCCTGCATGGGTTGAAGTACAGGTAGAAACAAATGTTTTTATTACTGATCTGACAGAACAATTAGATAAGTTAAAAATAAATAAACCGTTCATTGAGCACTTTTTTACCAGGCAACTAAAAATCAAAACTGTTCAAGTGCTTGATGCCCTTACCGAGGAAGCCCTTGTCTTGACTGATCTCGATCCCAAAACAGTATTCTTAAAAAAATGCGAAGGTGAATTTGGTGATGATGATTATTCCGACCTAATTAGAACATTTGATGAAGCTCTAGAGCAATTAACCCAACAGGAGGATAAAATATGAGGGTTTTAAGCGTAAAATTCCTCAATTTGAATTCTCTTAAAGGAGAACATGAGATAAGATTTGACCGTCCCCCGTTTACTGAAAGCGGTTTATTTGCGATAACTGGACCTACTGGATCTGGTAAGACAACATTATTGGATGCCATTACTGTAGCTTTATATGGAAGAGTACACCGGCATGATAAAAATAGTGTAGAAGAAATTATGTCCCGTCATACGGGTGAATGTTATTCAGAAGTAGAATTTGAAGTTAAAGAAATTGTTTATCGCGTAAAATGGTCGCTAAAAAGAAGTAGAGGGAAAATTGATGGCCTTATGCAAGGTGAAAAGATGGAACTGGCGGAGGTCGCAACAGGCAAGCTGATCGGGGGCCATACACCAACATTGATTAAACAGGCTATTGTAGAAGTATGCGGACTGGATTATAATCAGTTCTTGCGTTCCGTAATCTTATCACAAGGCGATTTTACCCGGTTTCTGAAGGCAAATGACAATGAACGTAGTGAGTTACTGGAGAAAATTACCGATACGGTCATCTATTCAGAAATTTCCCGCTTTGTTTTTGCTCGTCAAAGAGATGAAAAAGATAAACTGGACGCACTGTCCGAAAAATTGGAAGACACGATCATATTGTCAGAAGATGAAGTAAATAGTCATAATCATCGGCTAAGTGAATTGCATGTTGAGGAAAAGGCATTAAAAGTGCAGCAAAGTGCTATTGGCATACAATCAAACTGGCTGCTGAACATCAATAAACTCAAGGAGCGTCAACAACAACAGGCTACTGAATTATCGGAAAAGGAACAACAATATCTTGAAAACCTATCAGGGTTTGAACGTTTAAAACAACATCAGCAAGCGGTCGGTTTCAAGCCACAATTGATAGAGATTAAAACCATACAAGGTCAAGCAGATAAAGTTCAACTGGACTTAGGCTTACTTGTTGAACACCTACCCGTTTATCGCGCCGGTAGTGCAACTGCATTACAGCATTTGAACGAAGCTAGTTTACTTGCGGAAAAAACACAAAAAAAACTAACAGAAGAAGAACCTTTACTACAAAAAATCACGAAGATGGATGCGGACCTGCTAAATTTGAATCAGCAGGTAGCTAAGTATAAAGCGCTTTGGGAACAAGCACAGGAAATTGTAAATACGCTTTCTTCTGAGCAGTTGCAGAAATCTACTACCCTCCAAGATCTGAATAGTCAGCTAAATAAAGTTGAAATTTGGTTAGCAGCAAATGAACTGGATAAGGAACTGGAAATGCGATTAGTGACACTTCAGCAATCTAATCGGAGTTTGCTTGATTTGAACACAAATATTACGCAATCTTCAAATGAAAAGTCAAAGTATCAGCAATTAGAGGTCACTGAAAAGCAATTATTTGAAAATAATGAAACTCAAATACAACAGAACAAGATCGCTCTTGAAGAAAAGCAGTTATTGCTTGATAAGTTAGTCGAACAACTGGAATTAGCACTTAAAGGGAATACGCTGGAGACATTGGAACATGCGTTTAATAAGCTACCCGGACTGATCAGCAATTACGAACAGCAATATCGTTTAGCCCGTAGCTATCAAGTAAATAAGGAAGGTCAGGAGATACTTCGGGAAACAATTATTCAACAAAAATCCGCTAATGAACAACAAACTAAAATATTAAATGATATTGAAAAGGAGAAAAAACGCGCTGAACAACAATTAGCAGACTTAAGACAGTTGTTGGAAGTTCAACAACGAATTCAGAAATATGAAGAAGATCGCGGCCAACTCCAACCAGATCAAGCCTGTCCATTGTGTGGATCAATACATCATCCCTATGTTGCAGATAATTATCATTCTGAAATAAATGAAGTAGCGTTGAAAAGAGATACCCAGGAGGTACTGGTTAACTCCCTTATACAACAGTTGCAGTATTCAGGACTGGAACTTAATACGTTAAAGATCACTTTAACTAATAACGAAAAAGATTTAAGCACTTTAATAAACAGTCTGGCAGACATACAAAAAGAATTTTCTCAGCTTAATACGTTATTATCCCAATCGCTTGAAATTGAAAAGTCAGATGTTATTGCTGTTATTATTCAGCAAAAGAAAAAACATTTGGAAGAACTACAGTTGAATTTAAATCAGGTTCGGACAATTGGAAAACAAATCAGTGAAGCTCAAAATGCGCATACGGTCACAAAGGAAAACTTGGTAGAAGCGCAGGGAAAGTCGGCCGCTATTATTGAGCGGATCAGTATGTACACAAGTCATGTAAAACGAATAGCTGCATCAGTTATTGAAACACAGGAAAAGCGTGCAACCTTGGCATCGGATATATCTACATTGCTCAAACCTCACGGGATTATATTTGAGATAGAACAATACCAGCAGATCGAACAAGTACTAAGTCAAAGAGCAAAGGCCTATAACAAATCGTTGATAGAGATACAACAGTTTAAGTTAAATCAAGCTAAGCTAAAATCAGAATTAGTCAGCATCGGCAAATTATTGGAATTGCGTTCAACCGAACTTATAGGGCGCGAGAAAGACTTTAAACAGGAACAGGGAAGGTACCTGTTGCTAAACACAGAGCGAACTATCTTGTTCGCCGATAAAGATCCAGCTAAAGAACGCGGGACCTATCAGCGCGAACAAAGGGAAGCTGGGAAACTAAAAGACACAGCACAGGAAGTTTCACAGCAGAAAAAGCAACAGGTGGAAGTAACTGAAACCAAAATCAAAGACTTAAATAAAGAATTCCAGGATTTGACGGTAAAACTTAACCAACTTGATCAAAGCCTGCTTCGGCAGCTTAAGGATAAAGGTATAGCGAATGTAGAAACTTTAAACGCACTGTTTTTAACAGAGGATACAGCACAACAGATAATAATATTACAAAAGGATTTGGAAGCCCGAATCGCCGCTTTGAAAGAATTAACAGTAAATGTGGGTAATGAACTTGACAAGGAGACTGCTAAAAGCCTGACAATTGAAACATTAGAAGATTTAAAATTAAAAGATGAGGCAATTAATGTATCCTTTTCTGTTTTAAATCAAGAAATTGGCAAACTTAACCAGATACTCGATGCAGATCACCGGACAAAGCTAAAATTCGCCGAATTGACTATTCAGATAGAACAACAGAAAAATGAATATGGGCGATGGGGTAAACTGTCAGCGTTGATTGGTTCTGCAGATGGAAAGAAATTTAGCCGCTTTGCTCAAGGACTCACGCTATCCCGTTTGACCGATCTGGCCAACCTCCACTTACAGAAATTAAGCGACCGGTATCACATTCTTAAAAGTAAGGAAAATGATCTTGAATTACTTATTGTAGACGGCTACCAGGCTGACGTAGTAAGGCCAATGGCAAGTCTTTCCGGCGGAGAAAGTTTCCTGGTGAGCCTGGCACTGGCACTGGGACTGTCTGATTTGGCCAGTCATAAAGTGCAGATTAATTCTTTATTTATTGATGAGGGGTTCGGAACGTTAGATGCCGACACACTGGATGTTGCAATTTCAGCCCTTGAAAACCTTCAAGCTAAAGGTAAAACAATCGGTATCATATCTCATGTGGAAGCATTAAAAGAGCGGATAGGCACCCAAATACAATTAAGTAAACAATCGGGAGGAATTAGCAAAATTAAATTGTTGAGCTATCAAAACACAATAGTTGAAGTGTAAATAATTACAATAACGTATGTTGGTTATTTTTTTATAGCCTTCCCTCCAGTAGCCCATAATTATTACGACGCTCTTAAATTGATAAAATCACTGCCATTTGATTTGATAATACAAAAACGCCCAGAACACCTATATTAGTGGCAGTTACAATGAATACTTTCACTTCAATTAAAGAACTTCTATCCACTCTCGTAAGGGAACACAAATTGCTTACGGAGATGTTCGAAAAGCGTAAGACGCTTTCCTATAAATATGACTACGCTTTAGAAATTGTTGATTATAATGAGGACAGGATTCATTACCTTATAAATCATAGCGTAATCCGACTGAATGGAAGTTTTTTAGAAATTGATGATCAATTTTTACAATTCTTTGAACAGGTATTAGAAGTAAATGAAGAAATTAACATCTCTTCAATAAATTCTAATATTCAAAATGTAAAAGAAAATGTAGTTTATTACTTAAAAGAGAACAATGAGATCAGGAAATATAATTATCTCCGAACGGTAAAGAATGCATTTAGAAAAATCGGGAATATCACGCTAAGAAATGTGGTCGATTTAAAACGAAATATTGATAATACTTTTAAAAATGAGCCAAATTATAAAGTCAAAAAGGCCAAGCTTGAAAATCTTGACAATAAAAGGGTCGATATTAATTCGTTTATAGAACAAACCGATAAACTGATTACAGAAGAAGAGCTGACTTTTTTCAAATCTGCATTGGATGAAGAATTAAGCAATATTGTCATCCATCTGAAACTTCAGTTACATGAATGTCGACATAACCTGATTGAAATTCAAAAGCAGATTATTCAGTATTTGAATCAGATCAAGTACCAAAATAACCTGATAGAAAAAATAAGGCAGCTTAAATATCTAAAAGACCAGTTTACCATTCGCGCTGCCACAAATATCGATCATATCCTTTTAAAGAACAGTGATGTAAGTTTTGAATACAATCCTAGTTATCCGCTGAAGTTATCTTTGGACATCCTTCAGTATGACAATGACACCTACAATAGTATTTTAAAGATTTCGAAAAAGTTAAACTCTCGTCCGAATATTAGCTTACCGCTCGCCGGTAATATTTCAACTGAATATTTAGAAACAAGGACTGAAGAAGAAATTCAAGTCAACCTGGAGGAGGTAAGAAATAGCTTCCTGGCATCAGGCAATAACTTATTTGATTTCCTGTTAAGTTATTCTTTTGAGAAAGAACTCCCTTTTGATGAAAAAGTTACCATTTTTTGTCAATTGGTGTCACAATATGAGGAATCTTTTACCTTAACCGACAAGTTCAATTCAAACATGGGAATTGAATATGCACTGGTTTATCCCAAATAACAGAAGAAATGGAAGCGCCAAAACAGATAGCCCAGGTATTTGAATTACTCAGTAAAGGACAGTTTATCTGCTCAAACAGTTCTGATGAAACCATTCGGAAACTCTACAACGCAATTGATCAGGAGCAAAACTATGATTATATGTACGATTATTTTCGCCATATTAATTTTACGTTGGAACGGGGAGAGGAATACTACTATTTTTCCCGGCTCGAAAACAAGGTAGATCTGGAACGAAAAATTGAACAGACTTTTAAATGGCTTGACATTCTTGACTTTTTGAAAACGTTTGATAATTCCTTTGGTTCGGGTTCTCGGTTTACACCATCTGATATTTTAGTTAAATTAAATTTAGATGCAGAATTAAAATCGAAGCTGGAAGGTTTAAAAAGGCATAGCGGTGGTAAAGACAAATTCGGGGAGATCATCGACAGGATATTGGATGATTTAAAAAAGGACAGATTTATTGAACTTGAGAATGAAATTTCCAACCAATTTAAAGTATTAACTTCGTTCAAGTACCTGGAACAACTGGTAATTAGCATTAACATTTCAGAAGACGCCAAAAATGAGATACCTGAATAAAATAGTCTTGATCGCAAGTGCTAATATTAAATATTCGGAGGTAAACCTCGATGGTAATGTCCATTTTATTGGAACCCAAGGCGTTGGTAAGAGCACGTTATTAAGAGCATTGCTCTTCTTCTATAATGCCAACCAACAGAAATTAGGAATTCCTCTTGGGAAAAAAAGCTTTGTGGATTTCTATTTCCCGTTTCAAAACTCATTTATTATTTACGAAGTTGTAAAAGAGACCGGACCGTTTTGCATTTTAGTATTCAAATCACAGGGCAGAATATGTTTCCGATTTCTTGATACCGGGTATGATAAATCATTTTTAGTCGATACCGACGGCAAAATTTTTGAGAATTGGGATAAAATAAAATCAGTTCTCGGGAAAGACGTACACTATACCAGAAAAATCGACAAGTATGAAGAGTATCGAAACATACTATATGGTAATAGCCTGGGGCTAAATGCAGAATTTAGAAAATATGCTATTCTTGAAAGCAAGCAATATCAAAATATCCCACGGGCTATTCAGCATGTATTCCTAAATTATAAGGTAGAAAGCGAGTTTATTAAAGATACAATCATTAAGTCCTTAAATGAGGATGAGATTAAAATTGACTTGTCAAACTATGCGCATCACCTTAAAGATTTTGACTCGCAGTTGAATGACATCAGGAAATGGACTGATAAAACCAGGGGTGGTGAATCCATTGTCCGTAAGCAAGCGGAAACGGTTATTGGTACCTATGCCGCTATCAAATTTTTGTGGAGGGAAAAAGATAAGCTTGCAGGAGCCTTAAACTGGCAATTGAATGAAATCAAAAAGCAGCAACCTAAAATTACAGAAAAGCTGGAAAGAGAAAAGGGTAAGGAGTTACAGCTTGTTTCTAAATTCAACGATCTGGACAAAAAATACCGTAGTAAACAAGAAAAAATCACCGCTGAAGTAAGTGTTTTTGAAAGTAAACTCAAAGAGGCCAAGCAAAAATCTGAAGAATATGCAGGAATGAACATCGAGGGCATTATTCAAAGAGTGGAAAAAAAAGTCTTTTGGGAAACAGAACGCGATACATTAACACAACAAAAAGATCTATTAGAAACGCGATATGCCGATGTTAGTCATAAATATCAAGCACTAATAGCACAGCAAGAAAACCAGTTTTTTACCTTTCAGAACCTTAACCAAACGGAAATAAATAATAAAAATCAAGACCTGCTTATTTTTAAAGAAGCCATTGCAAAAGAATACGATGACCTCTTTGAAGCTATTAAAAAGCAGCATCAGGAGGAATTGCACCTGGCAAAAAATTTATTTGAAGACAAGAAGACAGAGATTAGCAAGCTCCTTATTCAGAAATCTGAAACTAAGCACAAAAGATTTTTCGAAACAGACATTGAGCAATGCAAAGTAGACATCAGTAACTTGAATGAGAAGATACGCGACGCTGATAGTATGATCAGCCAACAGCGGAATGATGCAGAAGCCTTGAAAAAGCAATGGGAAATAGAGAAGGAAAGGATCGAGGGAAACTCAGTTGTGAAAAAAGAAAGATTTAATCAGCAAGGCACAAAACTAAAGGAGCAAATAACCGCAATTGATCATAAGATTGAAAATAGTAAAGATTCCCTATATGGGTGGCTAAACCAGGAATATGATGGGTGGGAAAAAACTATTGGAAAAGTTATTGATGACGACCATTTGTTATTCAAACAGGGGCTTTCACCGTCAATAGTTTCGAAATCCGACTTAAGCCTTTATGGTGTCAACTTAGACCTAAATGAGATAAACAAAACGGTAAAAACTGTTGCGGATTATCAACGGGACAAGGTGGACTTCAATCTTCAGATAGATGCTTTAAATAAGAATATTCAACTTGTCTCCGAACAGTTGAACACAGATTTGGAGAATCTTAGGCGTAAACAGCAACCGAAAATAATCAAGTGCAAAGAAACTATTCAAAATGCTGAGTATAGCAAAGAACAGGCTACTATTAAATTAAATGAAATCAAGTTTCGCTTAGAAGAATATCATAATAAAGCCGAAGCCGACAAAAAGCAAGTTTTAGAGCGAATAGAGCTGGGGATTCAGGAATTAAATGAACAGAAATTAAACGCTGACGAGGCCATTTCCAAGATTGAGAACGGGATCAAAAAGAAAATCGAAAATAAAAGGAGCGAAAAAGATCAGAAAACAACTAATAAGCAAACCGAGGTAAGTGCTGCGATTGCACAACTTAAATCCGAAATTAACGCCAAGCAAGTAGAAACAGCAGTAACTATCGATGAATTAAAAGCAGAAAAGAGCAAAGAATTGAATTCCAAAGGGGCCGATACTAACCGAATCGCCGAGATTGACCAAAAGTTAATTACTGTTAAAGTTGAACTGGACTTTATAGAAACCAACCGGGACAAGGTGTCCGATTATAAAAAGGACAAAAGAGAATTCTTTGATCGGGTTGATCACTTCAAAAATCAAAAAGTGCATTTAGAATACCAATTAGCCAATGAGCAAACAAAACTAAATGTACAAAAGCTGAAATTTGATAGTGAAATTGGGGCAATCAAAAACATCATGGCGATTATATTGCAAGAAATTCAGCTTATTGACGAAGATTTGATGGCTTATGACACTTTCTCAAAAACCGATTGTTTCGCGAGCATTGAAGATTTAATAACCGAACCCGCTGATCAACATAGAAACGACAAGCGATGCAAGATTTTAATTGATGATTTGAACGCGGTTTATTATAAAGGAATTGATAGGTATAGGGTACTTCAGGAATCCATCAATAAATTTAACGGAAACTTTTCTTCGCAAAATATTTTCAGTTTTAAGACCATCCTAGTCGAGCAGTCAGAATACTTCCAATATGCAGATGATTTAAAGGAGTTTATTGAAGAAGATAAAATATCCCTATATGAAAAAAGAGTGAATGAGCTATTCGCGGATATTATCAAACAAGTTGGCAAAGAAACTACGGATTTGCTGTCGAAAGAAGGTGAAATTCAGTCTGTAATCTTCGAGATCAACAAAGATTTTGTCAAAAGAAACTTTGCAGGGGTTATTAAAAGCATTGAGCTAAGGGTTGTTTCAAGCGCAAATAAAATTGTCCATCTTTTGACCGAAATCAAAAAATTTAATGACGATAACATTCATGATCTTGGAGCGGCGAACTTATTTTCATCTAACGAACAGGTAAGGGATGATAAAAATAAAAAAGCCATAGGGCTTTTAACGTTATTGGTAAAAGAAATTGCCGGTTATAGAAACAGAGACATTAACCTTTCTGACTCATTCGAGTTGGAATTTAAAATCGTGGAAAACGATAACGATACTAATTGGGTTCAAAACCTGGCCAATGTCGGTTCGGACGGTACAGACGTGCTCGTAAAAGCGATGATCAATATTATGTTATTGAATGTATTTAAAGAGGGGGCTACAAAAAATAGATTTAAAGACTTCCGTTTGCATTGTATGATGGATGAGATCGGTAAACTACATCCTAATAACGTCCGGGGCATTTTAAAATTCGCTAACGACAGAAACATATTTCTGATAAATAGTTCACCGCAATCTTTTGATGCGCTTGCATACAGGTACACCTATAAACTGGCCAAGGACGACAAAAGTGTCACCGTTATTAATCGTCTGATTACCGATAAAAGAGAGAACTAATGAAGTTGCCATTAAATATAGCAGAGAAGCTTTTACTACTTATTTCCGGAGATCGAATTCCTGCAAGTATGCTGAAGCATAGCATTGTTACGGATTTGATCTCCGAAGGCATTCTTCACAAGCCTGGGAAAATCAAAAGCATCATCCAATTAGTAGATAAAAATCATCTAAATTTATATTTGCAAAACCGGTTGGCTATTAGTGATCTCGCATCTTATACACTAATACTGAAAAAGGAAAACATTCTTAGGGCTGACCTTACTTTGGTTGCAGCTGATTCTAAAATAAAAGCAATAAGAACTTTCAAAGGATTTTTAATAAATTGTTTCTCACCTACTAGTGTGACATTTAATGGCATTCCACTTATCATTGCGCCACCTGAAGGTACTTTTAATTTCATTTACGACTTTGAAAGTTTTATTCCTGACCCGGATATAACAATCGTTGGTATAGAAAACCCTGAAAATTTCAGGCACTTAAAGAGACAAACTTATTTATTTGACAATATTAAGCCCCTTTTTGTTAGCCGCTACCCTCAAAATCAGAGTAAAGATTTAATCAAATGGTTGCGCTCGATCCCCAACGACTATTTACACTTTGGAGATTTCGATTTTGCAGGAATTGCGATCTATCTGCATGAATTTAAAAAGCATCTGGATAAAAAAGCGACATTCTTTATACCCAACAATATAGACCTACTGATTAAAAATTTAGGGAGCAAAACCAGATATAATGAACAGAAACCAAACTTTGATATAAGTACTATTAGCGAAAACAATCTGTTAGAATTGATTGAAACTATTAATCGGTATAAGAAAGGGCTTGACCAGGAAATATTTATTAATGTACATCAATTATAATCCTACTGTTTAACTAATAGTTCGATGATTAAGTACTCTTATGGTTTCTCAAATAATGATGCCACATAACAAAACGATGATGATTCGTTGCAGTATTTTCTCACCATTCATACCTGTTATTTCATAGTATTCTACTTAAGAACGTTCCCATTCTCGTTTCATTAATTCGAGAATTACATACGTATAAGAATAGCGCCTACAAGTGTTATTACAGGTTCTGAGCTTATATTTCCTCAGATAGCATCAGGAAATTGGATGGGTTTGTTTGTGCTCATATCCACAAAGCGGGCAATGGATACTATCAATTATGCAATTGCAATTACCACAAGTAAATTTTAACCGCTGCACACCCATCCAGCTTTCACAAGGTTTCAGTTCGTCAAGCCCGATCATTTCAAGTTAAGCATATAAAATCAAATTAATATAGCTCATAGTTTTTAAGTTATTTGCTAAGGCTAGCCTGGGAAAGGCTACAACCTAATTCTGTTAGGTACTGATTGCCTTCCTGGGCAACTTCTGTGTAGTCAGTAACCCTTAACTGACTGACAAGCTTTGCACAAGATTTGCCTTGATTAAAGCCCTTAATGACTTCACTTATAACTAAAGCCCCTGCACAGGCACCAACAAAAGATGCAGAGACAGCTTTGCCGGCAATAGTCAACTCTAATATCCCACACTCTTTTTCACTATCTTTAGTAAGTGCCTTTAATACCTTTTCATTAGGTAGTAAATTCAGAGGCATATCTTTCCACATCTCTAAAGCCGTATGTAATTTACTCGGAAAAGTATGTAGCATAATTTTATCAAATGTGTCCACGTTATCCCCAAGCCCGGCCTCCACTACAAAATCAAATTTCGCATTTTCTAAGAGAGTACGGGAATAAGCGTTATCGAATCCACATAATGCTATAACAGGTTCACCTTCATTCCTTATAGTGTTCTTATCAAATTTCCGTTCAATTAACCGGGTTTGAATGCCACGATCTTCAAGCCACTGGCTACAAATACGGGTTTTATATTTTCCGGCATCTGCTATAACACATAAAAGCCCAGCACTGGTGTTAGCTTTAACTGCTTTGTCAAAATCGTGAAGAAATAAGTTTACGGAGTTTCTATCCCTATAAGGCAACAGGCCGATGTTCCAAATATAAGCTTGACCTAGGTGGCCCAAGCCCAATAACCAAAGGCTTGCTGGTAGTATAACCGATTCAGGGCCCTCTGCATCACTATCTAACCATTTTAAATCAGGGCGCCAAAGGGAAAGCCCGACCGATTTATCCAAAGCTTGCGAATGTAACTTTGAAACCTTTAGGAACGCAAGCCCGATGGCGAGACCACCTGCGTAAACACCTCCCATGGGTAAACTTCCGCTTTGATAGATTGCAGCTTCGCCATTGACAAAGACACCTCCCTGCCAATTTGTAGCTATTACTTCCGCTTTATCATTATCAATATCGCCTGGAAGTCCAAATGTTAAGGTGAAAAGGTCTTCGGCATCTTCCTGTAAAACTCTTGCACCCAAGTCAGTTAAAATTACATTTAAGCTTTTGTCATTAGACCAGGGAAGCAGGTTATTTACACCCTCCGGCATTTTGATAAAAACGCCCCCTAAAAATGCACGGGTGCCAGAATTAACGGCTGTGATTAATGCAGCTTGTAGGGGAACGGAACTGCGAATATCTTCGCCGCAATGAAGTAGTACCCTAAAAGTACTTAATTGCGCCAAAGCCTCTTCCGGGCTACATTCATTTTTTTCTATTATACCAATTGATAACCTGTTGAAGGTATCTTCTAAAGATTCCATGATTTTTCTTTTTAATGTTAATTATATTAGAAGATACCTGTAAGGTCTTCCATTTTTTATCACCAAGATATTCGTATATCCCCACACCATTCAAAAATTGAGACTTTCTTTGTGCATAATCAGGCATTATTAAGGCCAAATGCCCCGCCTGGCGGATCATCGGATTGTTAATATCCAACCCGCTTTGCCTCGTACCGCTACCGGGATGCGTATGAACATCTGCGTAAACCTTCACTTTATTTACTTCACAAAATCTCCATAAAGGCGTAAACCCGCTATGATCAAATTCGATGATCCCCGAGTCAAGGCAATGTGGATCCAAATCGTCATAGCAGATATAATGAGTTATATCTCTTTGATTTAAGGGGCCCAATATAAAAGCGCCGCTTTCGCGTTTACCACGCCCTCTTGTTTTTAGATCCAGTACCATTTTTATCCATAGTTCCTCTGGAATATTTAGTCGCATTTCTTCCATTGTTACGTATTTAACAAGCGGTGCAGGTAAACTAAGTAATCAGTAATTTTAAACGATGACTGCCACCAGTATTCCGGGTATTGAGTTTGCCACCCCAGATGATTGCCATCTGTAATAGGTACGCGGTCAAAAGGCGTATAAAGCGCAGTTCTGTTCCAGCCTGGTCTAAAGACTTGATTTAAATTAAGGTAACCTTTAGGCCAATCCGCATCAACCAGCGTCCCATCGGTTTTTATATCCCAAGGGCAGGCGGTTGGGGCACTTTGGGGGTAAGAGTCCAATTTATACCTTAAATAACATCGTCCAGGGGCGCAATAGGTTGTCGATGCCTGAATCCAAATAATGACCAAAGGCCAGGTTGATGTGGGGTCTTCCAAATGAAAACCCCACATGCCCTGTTCTATACCATTTTGAAATTCAAACTCGTCAACGTGCTTTTCGAACATTAGCAAGTCCATTGTTTTCATCCCTGTATAACTTTATCCGGTGCCAGTATCAAACTTAGTTTACAGTCGTGGTGGCCAGCAAAAGAACCAATATGGTCTGTAGCTTTTAGGATTAAACTATCATTGACTTTAAGGATTAGCCCGGCAGCGTCATTGCCGGAAATTTTAAAGCTTTTTAAAACAGTTTTTAATACTTTATTGCCGGTAGCAGAAGGCTTAAAATCAAAGCTTTCGGTTTGCCCATTATAAGTAACAGACGTATGTATTTTTTTACAACGGTGGAAATGGTAGTGGCCTCGGTGAATTATTTCCGCTTTCACTTCTATTTCTTCTCCGTCTTCAAAAACAACGTCTTCCTGTAAAAAAACAATGTAGTCGCCATCCGGCTCTGTGATTTTAAACTCCCGTTTAAATATTTCCACTAATTGACCATGGTCAGCAGTCGCTTCCAGTTCGACCTCTTTAATATCACGGGTGTTTTCACCGTGCAGGTATACTTTTTTCATTTTAATTTAATTTAACTTGTAGAATTTTGGCCAGTCGGCCGGTTTAACAATTTTTGAACGGCGCATATGATCCAATTGCACATGTGTTAACATTGTACAGGGGTGATGCAATACCAAATAGCACAACGTGCGATAATGGTACAAAAGCTAAAATTGAGTTACTTTTCTACGATGTTTTTATTTAAAATGAAACTTACCAGAAGGTAGGCTATCAAGAGTTTTTTCTCTTTTGCTTGGTTAATTCAGAGTAGGTACTTATATTTGAATCGCTAAAAACAATATGAAGACAGCATGTAAAACTGTCCGACCTTACTAAAAATTACTGAGCTGGGTAGTCTACTATCTGGCTCTTTTTATGTTCTATACTTTTTCCTCCATTAATATTAATCCTAACATAATACAAAAGTGCATAAAAAAACATTACCCTCCAAATTTATATTTACATTTTATTAGTTTTTATATATAAAAATAGTAAGTCTAAGTGACGTAATTTTTATTTACTAATTGTTTGTATATTTGCAGTAAATAGTTTAACTTGTGCTAGGTAAAGAAGATCAGGATATTTTTTACAGGAAGCTTGGTGAAATGCTTCGCATGGGCCGAAAAAAATCGGGACTAACGCAGGACGATGTCGCAGACCATCTTGGTTTGACTAGGGTGTCAATCGTTAATTTTGAGCAAGGAACGCAAAAAATTCAATTACATGCTTTGCTTGAACTTTCAAACTTGTTAAATATTGACG
>Ga0302188_10002068_pt1 | contig 14940 bp, 10 predicted proteins | sample II_Bog_E2_1_FD_198783 | JGI IMG/M metagenome (GOLD analysis project Ga0302188, IMG submission 198783) | Peat permafrost microbial communities from Stordalen Mire near Abisko, Sweden - II_Bog_E2_1 | ecosystem: Environmental > Terrestrial > Soil > Wetlands > Peat | place: Sweden: Abisko...
CCAGCTTGAAGGGATAAAATCGCGGTGCAGTGACGTAACAATGATTACAAACCTTTCAAACCACATCCCTATGTTAACTACAATTGACAGGACCCATGAAATTTGGATGCTGGTGCGTATTTTATGGAACCACATTAATTGGGTCATCAGTACATTACAACCGTACATCATACAACCTGCCCACCAATAGGGCCCGATAAATCTGTTTAAAAAAGTATATTGCTCATATTCGCCGCCTGAATAATAGGCGATAAAAAACTCTGTAAGATACGCTACGCCAACAATTGATCCCGTTAAAAGGATAATTTTGTTCATGGCTTCAATATGAAACATAGTAATATAATTCTCCAGCCCCAACACCTTACGTGTCACGAGCAGTAACGTTTGCACCATTGCAAAACCTGAAAAAATTGCACCGGCAACAAAGTAAGGAGGGAATATAGTGGTATGCCACCCTGGCTCTAACGATGTGGCAAAGTCCATGGATACTATTGTGTGTACAGAAAGTACAAGTGGGGTTGAAATACCAGCAAGTATTAAACAAACAGTTTCAAACCGTTGCCATGTTTTTACTGAACCTGTCCATCCGAAAGAACATATAGAGTAAATTCTGCGGCGGATACCTGTAGCGCGGTCGCGAATGGTGGCTAAATCAGGTAAAAGCCCTGTATACCAGAACACTAATGAAACCGAAAAATAAGTTGATATCGCGAATACGTCCCAAACAAGCGGCGAATTAAAGTTAACCCAAAGCGATCCATATTGATTTGGCAGCGGCAACGGCCAGTATGCCAGCCATGGACGGCCCATGTGTGAAACAACGTAAGTTGCCGCGCAAATTACGGCGAAGATAGTCATAGCCTCAGCAGAACGGTTAATAGAGTTACGCCAGTTTTGACGGAACAATAATAAAATGGCCGAAATAAGCGTACCTGCGTGACCAATACCTACCCACCACACAAAGCCGGTAATGTCCCAGGCCCATCCTACTGTTTTGTTTAATCCCCACTCGCCTATACCATACCAAAATGTCCAGCTTACCGCAAATACCCAAAGACAGGCGAATATCGAAGATACAGTAAAGCCTATCCACCAGGCACGCCCCGGCATATTCTCTACGGGACGTAATACATCATTTGTTATTTTGGCGTAGGTAATGTCTTTACCTGTAATTAACGGTTCCCTTATTATTGATTCACTATGAGATGCCATATTCTAAATCTCTCTTTGTAATTATTTTAAGCTTCTGTTTCAGAAATATTTCTAATTTTTACCTGGTAACCTATGCCCGGTTGGGTATTTAATTCTTCCAGTACATAATATGTTCTTTCACTCTTCAATGCTTTTGAAACTTCAGAGTCAGGATCATTCGCGTTCCCCATAATAATGGCGTTCGCCGGGCAGGTTTGCTGACATGCCACTTTCACATCGCCATCTTTAAGCGGGCGTTGCTCAATCTTGGCCTTAAGTTTCGCTGCCTGGATGCGTTGTATACACATGGAGCATTTTTCCATGACCCCCCTGAAACGTGTTACCACATCGGGGTTAAGCACCAATAAAGTATGCTCATTTTGCAGGTAGTTTTCAAAACGCGAATCATTCCAATAATTGAACCAGTTGAAACGGCGCACTTTATACGGACAGTTGTTCGCACAGTAACGTGTACCTACACAACGGTTATAAGCCATATGGTTCAACCCTTCGGACGAGTGCACAGTTGCCAATACCGGGCAAACTGTTTCGCAGGGTGCGTGGTCGCAATGCTGGCAAAGCATTGGCTGGTAAACTACCTTTACATTTTGAAGATCTTCCAGCCGTGCAATTTCATGTTCTTTTGTAACCCCGCCGTCCCCATTATCATTAAAGCTGTAATAACGGTCAATTCGGATCCAGTGCATTTCACGGCGGCGCCTTACCTCATCTTTACCTACTACCGGCACATTATTTTCAGCGCTGCATGCTACCACGCAGGCGCCGCATCCTGTACAGGCATTCAGGTCTATGGCCATTACCCAATTGTAGGCTGAAGGCTTTTCCTTTTCCCAATTCTGCCAGAAAAGGTTATTTTCATTATAATCTTTATGCCCTTTCTCATGACCTGATCCGGCGGAAGGGTTTTTCAGATATTCTGTGAACGTTGCTTCTTTTATGATGCTGTTACGTCCTTCTATAGAGTGGTGTGTTTGCGTTTGCGCGAGCGGCGAATTTTCACCGGTCGGTGTAAGTGTAGCTACAGTCGAGGTCTGGAACGTTCCGTTTCGCAGGCTATAAAACGGAAAAGCGTTTTTCCCTACGCTATTGCCAACAAGGCCGGCAAGTGTGCGGCCATAACCAAGCCCTACCGAAACGGTACCCAGGGTTTGGCCTGGTTGTGACAAGGCCGGAACGGCTATTGAATAACCATTTGCTTCAATTTTCACAACATCTCCATCCTCTAAACCCCATTTTTTCATGTCGGCCGGTGAAATGCTTGCATAATTGTCCCAGGTAACTTTTGAAACCGGATCTGGCAATTCTTGTAACCATGGGTTATTCGCACGCTTTCCGTCGCGCAGCGCTAAAGTTTGGTAAACCTGCAATTCAACTTTATTACCATCAGCGGCAAGGAAGCTGCTATGATCTAAAATAGTTTGCGCAACAGCCTTCAGGTCGTGTGTAAACGTATAGGTACCCGCTGGTTTATCAGCAACCTTTATGAATCCTTTTTGCAATACGGTTTCCCACCCGCTCTGACCGGATAGGCCTCCTTTTGCTAAAATATTTTTATCCCAGTTATTTCTTACGTAAGTGTAATATTCCTTTACAGGATTTTCAGACCATACCAGCAAACTTTCTTCAGCCTGGCGGGTATCATAAACCGGGTTAATAGCAGGCTGTAATACCGTATAATATCCTTCTAACGCATTGTCGTCACCCCATGATTCAAGGTAATAATGATTCGGAGTTATAACATTACATAACGAAGCTGTTTCGTCACTGTAATTAGAGAATGAAACTTTTAACCGTACTTTTTTTAACGCTGCCTTTATATCATCGCTTTTAAAATAGTCGTAGCCGGGGTTAGCGTTCAGGAAAAATACAGCGTCAACTTCGCCCCTTTTTAATTCGTTTACAAACTCGGCAAATTCTGCGTCGTTACCGGCGTACTGATAGGATGGGTTATCAAGGTCAATAGTGGTTCCGTAACTGCCCAGCAGTGAGTTAATAGCATTAACCAAAACCTGAATAGCCACATCATTTGAACCCGCAACAACAAGGGCTTTTCCTTTAGCAGCCAGTAATTCTTTTGCAGTCAGGGATATTGCATTATCGGCAGCGTTGTTACTTAGTTTTTTTGTACCTGGTAAAATAGTACCTGAAATAGCATTATATAAACTGATTAACGCAATCCCTTCCTCCGAAGGTTTAACAGGGATTCTAACATCGGCATTTGAACCGGTAACGCTCATGCCAGTCTCAAACTGGATGTGGCGTGACATTTTTTTGCTTTGCAGCGATTTATTATTCCGGTTTTGTACGTATTGCCTTATAAACTCAGTCGGAGAAATCCATGTGCCGAGAAAATCAGCACCAAAACTTACAATTACATCTGCTTTATCAAAATTATAATGCGGAAGAACAGCCTTTCCAAAGCTGTTTTGATTCCCCTGTATAATACCGGTATAAGAAACGGCATCGTAATTTACGTGTTTTGTATTGGGGAATGCAGCAATAAAATCGGCTATAACCGCCAGACTTGAAGGGCTATTAACTGTAGCTGTAACAATACGTATTTTCTTACCGCCGGTTTTTATAGCAGTAAGTTCACTTTTAACAAAAGAGTCAACCTGTGCCCAGCCTGAATCACTTCCATCTATCCGTGGGCTTTTTAAACGGGTAACATCGTAAAGGTCAAGTACCGATGCCTGTGCTTGTGCACTTAAGCCACCTTTTGATAAAATATCGTTTGGGTTACCTTCTACCTTAATAGGGCGGCCCTCACGTGTTTTAACCAAAATTGCGCTTCCTTCATAAGTTGAAGAATAATAATTAGCCACACCTGGTGTTATCTCTTCTGGCTTAATTAAATAAGGCATAGATTTATGAACAGGCACCTTCTGACAGGCAGCCAGTGTTACTGCGCCAACGCCAAAACCCAAAGCTTTTAAAAAGTCCCTGCGGGGGGTCCTGCCTTCCAGGCCACCGCCTGTTAAAACATCCTCAATCGGAATAGGCTCCGCAAATTCATGTTTATTTTTCTCAACAAATTCCGGGGTTTTGTTCAGTTCTTCTAAACCTTTCCAGTATTTTTTATTGCTGTCCATTTAAGCTATATAAACTGTATGCTAAGTTTTATTCTATTAGTTGTTAGTGTTTGTTTGTTTTAAGCGCCGCTATTTATCGGGCCTGTAAATCAAACTGCAACATCATATTAATAATGACATTTACCGCACTCAATACCGCCCATTAAAGCAACGGTAACCGGCTTACCTTGTTTAAGCAAATCGTGTACTGCTTCCATTTTTGTATAATATGCATTTCCTTTAGCGTCAACACTAGTACGCTTGTGGCATTGAACACACCATTTCATCGTAAGCGGCGAATATTGATATACCTCAGGCATGGTTTCAACCGGGCCGTGGCAGGTCTGGCATTTCTGTTTCCCTGCTACCACGTGTTGCGAGTGATTGAAATATACAAAATCTGGCAGATTGTGGATACGTATCCATTGAATTGGCCTTGCCTTTGTACTGTCATATTTTTGTGTTTGGGGATCAAATCCTATGGCGTCATAAATTTTTTGTATCTCTGCCGACGGAGTCTTGCTGTTTAATCTCCTGTCAATTGATTTATGGCAATTCATACACACGTTCAACGAAGGAATAGAAGCATTTTTTGATTTATATGCACCTGTGTGACAGTACTGGCAATCAATTTTCATTGCGCCGGCATGCAGGTCATGCGGAAATTTAATCGGCTGAACAGGCTGGTACCCTGAGTGAACGTTTGTGTTCCACATGGCTACCCAACTCCAGCTACCCAAGGCCAGAGACCCGCATAATAAAACGAAGAAGACCAGTTTTTTGTTTTTAGCCAGTTTTTTAACATTGGCTAGCCGATCAACCGGTGCTGTTTCAACTTTAACTTCTTCAACAAAAAGGCCTTTATTATTTAAAATAAGACGCTCAAGCGTAGAAATTACCTTATTTAATACCAATAAGATAATAAAGGCAAGGATAATTACCCCAATCAACGCGAAAATAACCAGATTGCTTGGCCCTTTTTCAGCAACCGGACCACCAGTGCCGGGCGCCGGAGCAGCATTTTCTTTTTTCCACTCTGCGCGTACGTAAGTTATGATGTTTGTAACATCAGCATCGGCCAACTGCGGGAAAACAGTCATTGCTGCCTGGTTAAACTTGTTGTAGACAGCAACAGCTTTGGGGTCTTTAGCGGCAATTAAAGCCTGATTGTTCTGTATCCATTTGATCAGGAATTTATCATCCGTTTCTGTTTCAAGCTGGGGGCCTAAAGCGGGACCAACCAATTGCTGGCCAATTTTATGGCAGGCTGTACAATTGGCTTTAAAAAGGGCCTCGCCCTTAGTGGCGTCACCTTGCGCGAATGCAGAGTGTCCCAGAAAAGCAAAACCGGCAATCAGTAAAACCGACCTTGAGAATTGTTTAAAAATCAATGAGATACTCCTCATAAAGTGTAATTATACTAAATATTTTTCTATATTATTGTTTGATGAACACTCAGAAATGTATGTTTTATCCGAATTTTTCAGTCACAAAAGTAAAATTTATTACAGTATCACTGACAAATAAATGACAGTAATATTAATTTATAATTGTTCTAAATAGTATTGAAAGCTTGCTATTTACGTTTTTAATACAGCTAATTTATATAAAAAATAGAATAAACAATAAAATTTTCATTTTCAAAATATAAAACGATTTGTGATCTTGAGCATAAAAATTTCATAGTGGCATAAAACTTGGATTATTAATGACCTTTTTTAACAATATTAAAATTATTGAATTTTTAGGCCAGGTACAACCAAACGTAACATTTCGATCACCAATTCCCAGGTCGGGTCACCTTTATCTTTAACCCGGTATTAATATCAAAATCAATAAATAAACATCATGAAAACAAGGATTTTAATTCCGCTAATGGCGGGCCTGGCGTTGCTATGCGCATGTAAAGGAAAAGGGACATCCGGATACGAGGTGGTTATCAATAACAGTAATGCTGATACTACATCAAAAATGGATTCGGTAACCACCTCTCAACCAAAACTGGTAAAAACCGCCGGCATACGTTTTAAAGTAAAAAACGTACAGCAAACTACAGAGAATATTATGGCGCTAACCAATGGCCTTAAAGGCATGGTAATGACCCACCAGATGGGATCGACTGCCGAACGCAGCCTCGATGTCCGCATCAATGACGACTCTGTTATGAGGGTAACCTCTTTTAGTACTACTGCCGACATGACCGTAAAAATACCTTCAGCAAAACTAGAAGAATTCATGAATCAGGTCGCTCACATGGGTATTTATGTCAATTCTCAAAGCATGGACGTAAATGATAAATCATTAGATTATCTTTCGTCGCAACTGAAACTAAAAAGTCGGGCGGAATTAGTTGGGCAGCAAAAAAAAGGAAAAATTATTATAAAAAAGCCTGAAGATGTACTGCAATTGAAAGATGATATGGTTGATGAAAAAATCAATAATCTCGGGATTGATGATGCAGTAAGAAATAGTATCGTTAGCCTAAATTTTTATGAAAGTAACACAATCAAAAAAGAGATCATCGCAAATGACAATCCATCGGTATATAACTTATCATTTTTCAACAGGCTCCGAATGGCTTTAGAAAATGGATGGGGAATATTTGTTGATCTGATTGTTTTTATTGCAAATCTTTGGGTATTTATTATGGCAGGCGTTGGTGTATGGATGCTGGCAAAACAGGTTAAGAACAAAAAGCTGGGTAGGTTAGTACAGAAATAAAAAATAAATGTGGTTACCCCGGAATAAGTTTACGGGTTACTTTTTAATCTGGTACATACTTATTTCGGGGCCTGCCTGCAAAGGCTGCGGCGGGATACAATAATTTTTTATAAACTCATCTTTGTTAAAGCTATAGAAAGCGTGTTTCATCAATAAAACGTCCTTTTCTTCTTTATAAAGACGGGCTATTTCATTGAACTGGCGTAGGCCTTCTTTCTTACTTTTTAGAAATAATTGCAAAAATGCTTTCCCTATTTTATTATAAACAAAATTTTGGTTACTCTTTATCAGGTTGTCATAAAGGGTATCAGCCTCCCTGTATTTTAGCATCGCGATGTCGGGTTGTCCGGCCTTTTCAAGTATGTATGCCTGCATACAAATTAACTGTGGGTCCCTTTTATATATCTTAATAGCCTCATCCAACTCTTTTAATATTTCATTATTCTGGCCTAAAGCGCATAACATAGAAACTTTATTTATATGAGCTGTAAAAAAAGCCGAATCAGTAGAAATTGCTTCATCAAGCAATCCGATTGATTTTTTTATTGAATCCTGATTGTAACTGAAATTTTGAAAAAGCATTATTGCCGTTTCATTAAGCTCAAAGGCCGATCGATGTTTAAAAATTTTATTTTTAACCTGGGGGAAGGCGAAAAAAGGGGCAAGCAATAAAAGATAAAAAACCAATTTATCGTTTTTCATTCCAGAACTCCCTTAATTAATCATTAGTTTTAAAATACCGGGGTTTATAGTGAATTCGGTCAAAGAAACGTAAAATAAAATTAATATCAAAGCATAATAATATTTTTCAATATATCATCATACTTGAGTATTTTAAATTATTCGTAATAAAATGATTTTATGACTGCGTTTTCTGCAATAAAACAGGTAATTGCCATAGGTGTCTCACCATTTGGATTGGTTTCTAAGGAAATGAAAGTCGCTAAAATATTTCGTATTAGTTTATATTTAAGTAATGATAAATATCATTTGGTTCAAATCGTGCATGAAAAGACAGGGAGCACAGTACCGTAAGAATCAGTTAATTCCTTTTTTCGGGTTTTTGTCCATGTAATGATGAAGTGGTTCAATAAAAATTTGATTTTCAGTATAATTTTTTCAGTAAACTTTTATATTTGCTCCGGATAAATAAACACTCAAAAATGAACTCAACCGAGGAAGCTAATTCAGAAAGTCATTACATATTGATAACCATTGCCATAATTATTGGTGTAACCGGTGTTTACCTTAGGTTTGCCGATTTCCATTATAGCGGCCTGATAGCAAATATTCTGCTCATTACCGGTGTTGGTATTGCTTTAAAGGCAGTTTTTGCGATCCTGAAATAAAAGCCGGGTATTCCTGGTAAATTAATTTGTAAGCCATGCTTTTCGGTTTTAAATATGATTTTTTAATAAAATCATTCCGAATTCCTTTACACAAAAGTCAAAGTTCGATCATTCGCGTTCAAAAAGCCATTTTAGGGGCTTAATTTTATTTTGGGGCATAAGATTAAACTGTTTGATACTTTTTTCAATAATCAGGCTAATAGCTTCTTCAATACTATCGGTAACCAAAAACAAATGCGTGTCGTTAGCGCTGATCGTTAAATTTCTTTGCATTTCTTCGATATGGCCGATAAGCGCCTTATGGTATTCTTTCCCGAAGATAATAATTGGGAAATTTTTTATTTTATGTGTTTGAATTAAGGTAAGGGCCTCAAAAAATTCGTCGAGTGTCCCGTACCCACCGGGCATCACCACAAAAGCGAAAGAATACTTAACCAATAAAATTTTCCGGACAAAAAAGTGTTTAATATAAATCCATTTGTCAAGGTACGCGTTTGGTTTCTGTTCCACCGGGAGTTCGATATTGCAGCCGACCGACCTGCCGTTAACGTCTTTTGCACCTCGATTTGCGGCTTCCATTAAACCAGGGCCTCCTCCGGTAAGTATTGTAAAACCCAATTTCGCAATTTCGGCGGCCACTTTGCGTGTCAGGTCATAATAAGGGTGATCTTCTTTAAATCTTGCGGAGCCGAATATGGTAATACAGGGGCCTAAAAAGTGCAAGGCCCGAAATCCTGTTATCAGTTCGCGCAAAGTCTGCAAGGTAAATCTTAGCTCTTTCCATCGTGATTGCGGGCCTCCAAGAAAAACTATTTCTGATCGGTTCATTTCTATTAATAAAATATGATGATCTGTAAATTAAAATAATTTTACGTATATTTTTATACTATTGCCGCTTTATAGTCACTGGGAAATACCAGCAGGGGAATTTGAATATGCCGGGCGAGTTTTTGGGTATGGCTACCCTCAAAAACTTCATCGAGGACATTGTGTTTTCTATGTACCATCACCAGCAAATCAATCTGACCATACACACTTAGCCAGCCAAGCCCGTGTTCAATGTCCATGCTTTTTACGCGCCTGAAATAGATTTTAGGATAATTGATTTTATTAGTAATGTCATTTAAAAACGAATTATCTTTATGCTGATGCTGATAATCCTCAAATTTTTCATTAGTAACATGCGCAACAAGTATCTCCGCATTAAACTGCCGGGCTAAACCTGATAAAGACTGTAATACGTTAATGTCGGTATGGCTTAAATCAGTTGCAAAAGCAATTTTTATTAAGCCGCTGAATTTGGCATTTGCTGGGACTATAAGAACCGGGAAGCTGGCTTTTTCAATCATATCATGAGTATTGCTTCCGAAAACGGCCCTGCTTACAATCCCGGCGCCTCTCAATCCCATTACAACGAATGACAATTCCTGATCTTTAACAATTTTAGTAATAACTTCGTAGACTGGGCCCAGCTCACTGATAAATTCAATTCCCGGCATGCTATTACGGGTGTCAGCCCCTTCCAATTCCACTTTAGTTAATTTTTCTGACAAAAGCCTTAGATTTTCCGTCGTCTTCGTTTTAAGTGAATCATAATCTGCCGGTGGCCAATCCAACTGCGCTTCCATCGGCGTTTCTATAGGTGCATTAAAGGCACTACATAGTTTCAAGCCTGTTCCTGCTCCTTTAGCAAGGTGCAACGCGAAGTTCGCTGCATTGTCTGCAGCAGGCGAAAAATCAGTTGCCACTAAAATAGTTTTCATAATAAAATCCTTAGTCAAAAATAGTTTATTTCATGGCTACAGGTTGCACTGTGTTAAATAATGCTATTTCCAGATTTTTATCCAGGCTATAAATATCGTTGTAAATAATCAAAACACCTTTTTTTACCTCACATGTCAGGTACACAACCCGAATGGGCACCGGTTTTTTTAGGTTAAACGTTTTGTTTCGATAAGCAGCCATCGCTTTGTGCACGGCAGTTATTTTGTTTTGCGAGCCGTCATTTTTCAACAGTAAGCCGGCAAATTTAGCGGCGTGTTCTATTCTTATACACCCATGACTAATTGCCCGGTCCTGTTTATCAAACAACCATTTTTCGGGTGTGTCGTGAAGATAAATATCATAAACATTGGGAAACCTGAATACAATAAGACCAAGACTATTATCACAGCCGGAAGATTGTCTTGCGTAATATTTGCTAACGTTTTTACTTACTTTTAACAGATTAGCTTTATTTTCTTCTACATACTTACCATTTTCGTCGTAAATGGAAAAATGGCTATTCCGCATATAAGTCGCATCTTTTAGCGCATTCGGCAATAACTCGGTTCTAAATAGGGTTTCCGGCACTTTCCAATCTGGTGCTGTTGTAAAATAGCTTACCGCACTTGCCAATGTCGGCGTTGGGTCATCAGGTTTGCCAACAATTACTTTAAAACGGTATAATGTGTCAGGCAAACGAAACGACAGCGTGTACGAGGGGATGTTAATGCTTATGCAGGGCTTTTCGTCATCCCCAATCCAGCGCAGGCGTTCCATATTAATGGCAATTTTACTTATTGCAGTATCCGGAATTTCGTAACAATCCCCGGTATAAAGCCCGGCCAACAGGTACATCTCATATTGTAACTTTTTATAAGCTTTTGACCGGGGCTGAACATTTAACACTGTATTTGTAAAGCCAGTACCATTTTGTTTGAGGGCGCATTTTAAAATTGCTACGGCATCGAACCCGACTGGATTTTCATTATCAATCTTATCCGCCGCAAATTCAGGATTGAGCTTTCCGTAATGCAGGTGGTTAATATAGGTAATCAACACACTCGTAAGCAAAACATCAAATGAAGCTTTGTCTGAGTTATTTTGTTCGGTGAATTTGGTGTTTAGGAGATTAAGCTTTTCATAGGTGAGATCCTGTGGGTGATAATCTGCATAATTTAACCCGAATTGTAAAACACAATCAAGCATCAGCATTGCTTCCGAAGCATGTGTCTTTAAATTATCGGGCGCAACCCAAATTAATTTATACCCGTTTTGTTTATAAAATCGATTGACGGATCGTGGATATTCAAAATACTTTTGTTGTTCCGAAAGCTGCTGCTGAATGGCAACTGCTACTGCGGAATCCGTGTGCCTTGCCGATATTCTTTCACGGGCAGCGCAACACGTAACGGTTATTGTAAACAGCAATAAACATAGAATGCCGCCCCGATATCGCAATGAGCAATTCGTTTTGTCCGGTTTTAACGGGGTGGCAATTTTGACCGCCTTATTCATAAACGTTAATTTTACCAATAAATTTACCCCACACAAGAATGTTAAGAAATGACAGCAATCATTTAAAATTCTGATAACTAGCACTGTTTGGGTTGCCCGGCATAAAGTCAGTTCCGGCCAACCTCGCCGGATACTAAATACCAGATAGAATAATAACAGAATGCAAAATTGTAGCCAACAACTGACTTGCCCGAACTGAAAAAAATCATCGGTAAAATTTCAGTAAGTCACCCCAATTTAGATTAATTAATAATTTATTATTAGCACAAGATGCTACCTTAGCCTTAAAACAAAATAGTCTATGCAACCCTATTTATTAGGAATTGATATTGGCACAGGCAGTACAAAAGCCCTGGCTGTAAATTTCGAAGGCAATGTGCTGGAAATTGCCCAAAACTACTACCCGGTTAAAAGCCCCCTGCCAGGTTATAGTGAACAGGACCCAGAATTAATTTTAGGGGCTTTTATCGGCTGTATAGCTGAAATCGTAAAGAAAATGGGTGCGGGGCCTTATGCGATTAGCCTGAGCAGCGCCATGCACAGCGTAATCCCAGTAGACGAACATGGCAAAACGCTCTCAGATATGATTACCTGGGCCGATTCACGGAGTGAAGGTATTGCCCAAAATATAAGAAGTTCGGCACTTGGGCCCGTGATTTACCATGCCTGCGGTACGCCCATTCACGCCATGACGCCACTTTGTAAGCTAATTTGGCTGCGTGAAAACCGGCCGGAGCTTTTTGCGGCGACGTACAAATTCATTTCCATAAAAGAATATGTCTGGTACCACCTTTTTAATGAATTTCAAATCGACTATGCCATAGCGTCTGCTACAGGGATGTTTGACATTAAACAATTAAAATGGAATAAGGAAGCTTGTGCCCTGGCTGGAATAACTACTGCCAAGCTTTCAGCGCCGGTAAATACAACTTACCAAAGGACCGGCCTAAAAGCCTCAATTTTGGCATCTTTAAAGCTAAATTCTGATACTATATTTATAATTGGCGCCAGTGATGGCTGCTGTGCAAACCTGGGCAGTTATGTTACTGCTCCCGGTGTAGCTTCAATAACTATAGGCACCAGCGGCGCAGTACGTATAACCAGCAAGCAACCGGTTTACAATTACGCGGCAATGATATTCAATTACCTGCTTGATGATAAAACAATGGTTTGCGGCGGTGCGGTAAACAATGGCGGGATAGCGTTAAACTGGCTGTTGAAAAATTTCCTTAATAAAGAATCGCCAGGCGGTGCAGATTACGACGCCATGTTTAACCAAATGGCAACCATTCCGGCTGGCAGCGAGGGCCTGATTTTTTTACCTTATCTGTATGGAGAAAGGGCCCCCTTGTGGGACACGAAAAGTTGCGGCGTGTTTTTCAACATCAAGCCAAAGCATACGCAAGGGCATTTTTTAAGGGCAGGTTTGGAAGGAATCTGTTTTGCATTGAACAATGTATTGCAAACTCTTGAACAATCATCTGCAGTCATCAGCCAAGTTAATATAAGCGGCGGGTTTATTTCTTCGCCCATATGGACGCAAATACTGGCCGATATTACCGGGAAAAAATTAGTGATTGTACAGCAGGAAGATGCTTCGGCGTTAGGCGCCGTATTTCTGGCGATGGATGCGCTCAGGATAAGTTTGCCCGTTGAGCAAAAGCCCGTCAGTCATGAAACGGATATTCTGCCAAATCAATTAAACCATAAAACCTATAAAAATAGTTTTTTAATATTTAAAAGGCTTTATGCTGATTTAAAAGAAACGATGCATTGGTTGCACGACATTGCAGATAAGCCGGTTTAGTTATTTAATATCAACCTGCAAGGTATTTCTCCTTTATAATATTGTGATGATGGATATTATGGCCAACAGCCATCCATCCCAAACTTCTTGCAGTGTATGCCACTTTGTTGGGGAAGCCTTTAAAATCAAGCATATCATTTGTCATGTTAGTGAAAAGGGTAATCGTCGCCTCTCTCACTGCAATAAACTCTTCGTTTATGTCCTTAAGCGTTCTGTTGGCCGAATTGTCGTTTTTTGCGTAAATATCCCGGTCTTTAGAAAACTCCAAATCAATATCCATTTTCCTTGAGGAGCAAAAAGCACGGTATGCATAAAACCGTTCCGTATCAATCATGTGGATAAACACACTTTTTATCGACCATTTATCTTCAGCATATTTAAAACTCTCCCAGGCTAAAGGAATAAAACGGATCAAATCGACTGTGTTCTTTTTATTGTTTTGCAGCGCATCCAATAAATTATCTTCGGTTGTTAAATCGAAAAAATAAGGGCACCATGGGGGCGCGTCCTCAATTTTTGGCCGGTCAATTTTCATCATTTCGTCGCTGCTAAAGGGGTACTCAAAAATAATAAAGAAAATAATAACGCAATAGCTGATTTATGAAAAATACTTGCGGTTACCATATAAATATATAGTATTTATTGCCGCGAAATTTTCAATTTCATTTTGGCGCATCCTGTATCATCTCACGCAATGATACCCAGCCGTAGGGGCTGTTTTTATACCTTACATACACCACCATTGAACGGCCGTGCGCAAAGGTAGGGGCTCCCCCATTTTTAGGTATAACTTTAATCGTAAAAATACCGGTCTCAATAGCTGTCTTGCCATTAAATACGGTACTTTCTATTTGATTTTCTATAAATACTAATTTTGATACTTTGAAAGTCCCTGCCAAACCCATACCCAAAGCGGTGCGGCCTTTCACAATATTATTACCTCCGAAATACTTAATTACATTGGGATGGTGCAGCGCAAGGATAGCAGGGATATCACCGCGGCCAAAGGCATCCCTGATGGCTGCAGTTGTTTTAACTAATGATTCCCTGTATTCGTCCGGGATTTCCGACGGCGCTGTATGGCACCCGCTTACAAAGCATGCCGATATTAGTAAATACTTAATGCTTTTCTTAAGATTCACGATACTGAAGCAATTAAAACCGGCATTAAATTAAGTTATTTTTTCTTAAATTTCAATTTTAAAAGCTGTTGGTTATTCATGCGGGCCTTTCGTGTTTTGGTTCATAGACACCCAACTTGCCGCCTCCAGGTAAAGTTAAATGGGTAATAAGCCCCCAACGCTCGTTTTGTATTGCACTACAGATAATCTTATGCTCAGCCATTTCCTTAACGAATAAGTTAATATCATCACATAACAAATAGAGTTCCTGCGAGCTGCCTTCAGATGAAGGATGAACGGCAACTTCCGAGGGGGGTAATCCAAAGATAAGCCAACCATGACCAACATCCACATTTGGAAATTTGAGAATGTTTTTAAAA
>Ga0302188_10002071_pt1 | contig 14920 bp, 13 predicted proteins | sample II_Bog_E2_1_FD_198783 | JGI IMG/M metagenome (GOLD analysis project Ga0302188, IMG submission 198783) | Peat permafrost microbial communities from Stordalen Mire near Abisko, Sweden - II_Bog_E2_1 | ecosystem: Environmental > Terrestrial > Soil > Wetlands > Peat | place: Sweden: Abisko...
AACCCCAACCCCAACCCCATATATATGAGAATATTAATATTGCCATGAGTTATTATTTATGAAACTACTCATTCAGATCAATGAATTTGCTATCTGTTTACCTTTCCAAAGGTTAAAAATATTATTATTTAATGCGCATACGGGAAGCAGATTCTCCCTTTAAATTGTATTCTAAAGATTCCCCACTCAAAAGTATTTTTCCTCTTACTGAGGGAGTTCTTCCGTTGCTGCCGTTCTGCAGGGGACAAACGATCCGGATAACCGCTACTACATTGACTGTATGCAACCTCTTATTAAGCCCTAGAGCGATTCAGACGAGATCACGCTAGTGTGGATCGATTAGATCGATAGACGAAAAGATAACACCAGCAGCAGTCACTAGGAAAAAAATTGATGTTAAGAATGGAACGCTAACAAAAAATAAAACAGCATGATGAACAGACCCTTCAGAAGCTCATTGACATGCAGTCCCACTCATTATACATGCACAAGCTCGGTTCCAAACAGACTGTTCATGGACTCAGCGAACCAGTAAATCCCATCACTCTTCGCTATCAGGACACCGAAAGAGGTAAAGATCAACAGCAACGGGAATAGGATAAAAGAATCAATGGATTAGTGAGGTCGCATCACTTGCAGACTTACGGAAGTAGTGGCTACAACATCATAAACGGGCAGAGGGGTTTTAATATAGAGCAACTTGTAGCTCCTACGCAACTGCCAGAATTGCAACTTAAACTTGGCCAGTTCTACGATCGTTTCAGAATAAAGCCTTAGGACATTCCCTGATGATTGAGGATATATTTTTTAAATTTGAGTGAAGCAGTTATTTGGCCAAACCATTAAGTTTTCATCAATGTACGAAGTATAATAGTGGGTTTTTGAATCATCAATGCGTTGCTCTTTACGTTTTGAAACAGTCATAATTTAATGTTCTTGCTTAGGGGTTAATATAATAAATATATCATGCTGCAATTGTTCAAATCACAGGGCTTTAGACGTGTCTACTCGATTCTAGATAACAATGGCTTTAACAACTCAGAGTTTAAGAACTATCGCATCGGATAAATCGTGCAAAATATCGCTCATAATAGGTCGCTGTTTTCTTCTCTATTGTAAGTAATGCGAGAAACCAAGCTAAATCCAATGCGGGTCCTTAAGATACAGATGTTGATACAACACCTCCTACAAACTGACCCGGATATGCAATAAAATTAGTAACTCTTTGACTTTCTACAAGAACTTAACGCGAGAGCTAAGACTCTAATGCGTTATGCCTCTCGATCCCAAAGATTAAGCACCACATAGGACAACATTGGATCTACCAAAAATATAGTGAATCAAAGTTGGTAGAGCTAATTATCCCAGTGCGAATGCGGAGTTACTCTTCTTCTTGTAAAAATAATACAGCCTTTATTCCAACTCCAGTAAAAACTGATCTTTAGTTATGAAATGATCTACCGCCCCCAAAAATACCTGGAAATGGATTATCATCGATGCTGGGCCACCATCAACCTATTGCGCAAGTTTTTGGATATTAGTCCTGGAATATAAGAAATAGGCAGATACTATTACAAGGAGTATGCGTCCTCAATGATATATCTCATAAAAGTGCTGGATGGAGACATACAGGTATTCAAGTCTTTATTTAGATACTTTATAAGCGAGTCAAAACATATGTAAGTCGGCAAGTCTGTTAGTTAGATATTCTGACAAAGGAAGGGCGGCTCCTCAACTTGGAGAGCATCGAACATCAACGTATGGAATAGTTGCTGCTGCTTATTTAGTAACTTGAGATAATCAATGAGAATATCCACCTCCTCTATAGTGGTAAATATTTTGTCAATCAACTTGTCGCCAATGAGATATACAGGCCTTGTCTCTACATTAGCGAAATTAAGCTCGACATGTTCTATCACCTTAAAAAAAAGTTTTGCCGCAAGATCAATCGCACTTGCAGTATAAAAAACAGAGAAAACAACGAACTAGAAGTGGTGGAGGAAGTATGATAATTCTACTATATTTGCTTATACACAATATGTTGATGGCCATTATATTTAATATCTTTAATGTTGGTTGAATTTAGATGATGGATCAATATCTGAGGGAAAGGAAGGCAGCCACTCCCGCTCGAATCCAGGTATCCTCGAGTTATTTAGAAGACACCTCCATAAACATAACAAAGTTGGTAGAGTGGCCCGTCGTTGATAGGGTTCCTCGTCGACTTTCCACCTTGTACAGAGGACAATTATAGATTCCCTATAATGGAGCTTTGCGGTCTTCAATCGGTTGTAAGTGGATCATTGGCAAGTCAGAGAAGAGTTATTTGGGATAGGGATTGTTAATGAAATGCTTTTTGTAATCCCACCGTGCACCCTAGAGGAAAATTCCATAAATATAACATCCATTTTCAGGTTTTTCCTTTACATCGTGATGTGTCATGGTGTCTAATACTTTGACCTAGAAATCAATGCGATCAACAGCTATAACATATTTACGAGCATAGTTTTGAAGTGTACCTGTGATAAAGGCCTGTGGGAAGAAGAATCCAGAAATCCAAAATACATTAGGAGTACCTCCATCAATCCATTTTTGCAAAAATTGGATGCGATCAGTGAGATCCTGAGTCCATGAGCCCAGTGGTTTCATGGAGAGGAAGCCTACATCTGCCCAGATTTTAGGTACCTGCTGGTCAAATAGTGAATTGCACATCATTTCAAGCTCATCACTCATCACTATTAGTCCCTTTAGTGCTTTTTTGCCATTGCGAATGCTGGACAATATAATTTATAGAAGACGATTGTAGCGGATTAGCTCTTGAATTAGCACTGTATTCATGCTTTCTTAATAAAGAGTGGGGTAAAGTTTGTAAATGTCTTATATTATCCATGGCTGAGGGGTTCGCGTTTATACATAAACGGCTATTTATTCGATGATCTCTTATCTGCTTTTTCCCAAACCAGTGGTGGCTCGTGGCTGAACTGATAGCATGATTTCAAGTAACAGACGTGTTTCATTCTGAGAGTTTGTAATTTAGGCGTTGTCATGCAGACCAAAGGCTTCAGGAGCTGGATTAAGAGGCAGGCTTTGGATATAATTTACATATTGTTCTAGATTTCCAGCTTCAATTGAGTAGTAAAGTCCACTTTAAGAAAATTTGTAGCCATCTCTCATGACATCAGCATTAATATAGTTCTTGAGAATTGTTTTGATAAGTCTAACATCCTTATCATCAGTAACCCTCCCTCCGTAATTGATTTATGCACCTAAGAAATTGATAACTTTGAAAGGAACGATATCATACTAGTCAAGAAGCATCTTCAATTGTTTTTTGCAGACTGTGAGATCCTCGTTAGTAAACTCATACGCTATATTCCAGCCAATAGCACCAAATTTACGTCTATCTTGAATGATAGCATGGAAAAGACAAAATCCGAATAGGAGTTTTTTGTATTCAGTCGGCTTACGACAGTCCTTTAGTTATTCATCAGTCATGTTATTGTAAGTTCGTAGAAGATTCGAACGTAGACCTTGGGGAGGCTATAATGTCATTTTTACTCCGTTTTGAAGCACAGGGATTGGGAAACATGGTGAAGGCATAGAAGTTAGCCATAAACGGAAGTCTTTGTGCATGTTATCATTCAGCTCTTCAGCCAATTTCTACATTTCTGGCATCCAACTGACAGCTAAATGGCAGTTTTGTAGCAGCACCCATCCACCTTTTTGAGAGTTATCAATCACCATGTTGTAGGCTTTTTTGCCTTGACCCTGTCCCAGAGAAATTGACTAGATACGTTTACCCATTCCAGACTCTTCAGCAAATTTAAGGAAGTCTGCAACTGGATCTGAACCAGCAGAGAGGACGAAAATGAGTGGAGTTTGTATGGAGGAGTCTTTATAACATTTGGCAAGATCAAAGGTGGGCGAAATGATGAATCGCTCCCCCATCTGTTCTGTGATCCAGTATTGAATGGCAGCAATAACTTTATCTGAGCGTATTGTCTTTAAAAACATTATTTTCTGGAAATAATTTAATTTTTTATTCCAATATTCAGGCAAAGGCTATTAATGCGCATTATTGGCATCAAAAATATTCTTGAACTCATCTGGCTTCTTCATGAAATACTCATCGAGCCCCTTAAATGCAGCCAGGGTCACTGACATCCCATGAATTTGCTTATACACGTCTGGCCAAGCATTCTCGCTGATCCAAGTTGTGGGATTGGGTGGAACTTTGACTTCTCCCGTTGGTCCTGCAAGTAAAAATCTAAACTAGTCCTCATGCAATATCTTGCTGCCAAACAATATCTTAGTAGTAAGCATGAAACTGAAAATGAGCTTGTGCTTTTCGAACAGTGACCTACAAATATTTTCATACAGACTATAAGTAAAATATTCATTCATACTATTAAGACGCTCCTACAATACGTTGGAAGGAGGAGAGTTTTACAGTCCTAGCAGGAAGAGATTGCTGAACCATTGCAGCGAGTATTGATACATGGGGTCGATTGAAGATAAGTCGAGGATGCAGAAATAGAGTAAACTTGCGCGGAAGGCCACTGGTCTATAAGACTCTCTGGCTTTATCGATTTCAGCTTCAGTGATTTTGGAATCTTTGACTCTTTGGTTGATCTATGCTGCGAATTTTTTGCTGGATTGGAGTTTGTTAATGAGTGTTTCGTCCATGAGAATCTCATTGATACCGCCCTTTGTTTCCGAAAGTGATTTTAGGATTGAATCTTCGATGTTTAGCAATTCTTTCTTGTCAGCTGCATTTTTTTTCACGATTTAAGTTTTCTTTTGCTCCAAGTTGGGATTTTAAACAGTAACTATTTGAGCCAACATTTGTTATTCCAATCCGCTTGGAGTGATTGCGAAGTTAATAATGGTGACCTTAACAAATGTTTCAGGGGAGTAATGGGGATTGGGAATGGTGGTTGTCATGAAAAATTTAAAGGAATTGTTGTAGGATAGGGTTTTGTCACCAATCTGAATCACTCCTGAGTCAGAACCACCAGATTTAACGACTTATTGAGCGAGGATCGGATCTAATGAAGCGTCGAGCTCCTTCTGTACATTTTATAATAGCACCCATTTACCATATTGAACTGCTAACTACAATGTTCTCATTAGAGTGTCGCCCAATTTGACCACGTCGATTCCCTCAGGATGCTCTTTAGAGAGGTTTTTAATGAATTTATTGGCTTGATTCTGTGGGTCAATCATAAGAGGCCAGCGACGTGTTTTATCGATGATAATGCCATTTTCAGTCGAATTTTCATCCTTGGGCAATTCTGCTATATTCCAGGCTTGAATCTTGACTGGCTATCCGAGAAAACTACGCATGTTAATCCCTTATGTATGAGCGAGGCCAGTCTCTTTAAGGTTTCCTCTCCACTATTTCTCCATTGATTCTCGATAGTTGCTGGTAAAAGCTCCAGCGTAACTGATCATGCCGGCCGAAATAATGGAATCACCAGGTAGCAAGGTCATTCTTGTCTCCAAAGTTTTTATATCATTAGCCCAACGTATCTTCTCTTCACTGAGTCCTTCAGTAAGTTTTTGAGCTCTTTCCAGTTTGAGTTCGCACTCCTGTATCTTGTTTTTCAATATTTCCTGCTCCCTCTTACTTTCAGTGAATTTTTTCTGCAGAAGTTCTATCTTGGCGTTGATCTCATCGAGTTAAGCTTTCTTCTTACGCAAATAAGCCAGTTTTTCTTCCACTGTTTTCTTGAGAATAGCTAGCTCTCTTCGAAGTGGTTCAGTTTGTGTGTATACGATGTTGTATTGATACATGCACTTCACCCACATCTGCAAGTATTTTGCAGCAAAGGAGGATTTTGCCACTTGATCGTAATCGAACTCTGGTTTGAACACGACCTTTTGCTTCAGCCGTTACATGGCTTTGTCACTGATGTTATTCTTGTCATAGAGTTAGATCATCTTGATTAGACCCATCAAGTCTTTCATCAAGAACCTACGGCACATTTAGAAAAAGTTTTATTCCTTTTTACTAGCAGCCGCGCCTGGTTGAGGTTTTTAGTAGATGATTTAACCTCCATTTGCCATAATCCAGTCCCAAAAGAGAATAACTAACCCTGCACAAACTGTTACCACCGCTGGAGAAGGATTATTGAAGCCTTTAATCTCGTTAAGATGCTCTTTCTTAAGTTATTTGACTTTCTATAGAGTCTAATCAAGAGATTTCTGAGCATCTGAGCACTGCTTTTCTGCCTATTCTGCCAGTGCCTTAGCCTTATTGGATTAAATTGTAGCTTTTTCCTCTTCCTCGGCCACGACTTGCTGTTGCTGTTTGGCATCCAGTTGATCTCGTTCCAAACTTTCCATGAGTTATCCAACTTCCTTGTTCTTTTGTTCTAGCTCGGGCTGCATCTGTTTCAACTGAATCTTCATTTCCTCAACTTCTCGATTAGCTGACTCTAATTTGTCCAAACCGGACCGCAAACGATTGGTTTGAAAGCCCACCTATTTTCGCTTGACACCAAGGATTTGCTTGTAGATTGTGAGTAGTTCTAGATAAGAAGTGGGAGTGACATAATTATATCTTGTAAGTTCTTGTTTATAGAGAACTGAGTTGCGTTCTACACTCTTGTGTATGCTTTTAAACATCTCCACAAGCTGAGGGATCCTGCCCTAGATTCCCAGTTCTTGCTAGTCGTCAATTAATTGTCCTCTGCCTACGTTAATGAGTGCTTCCTCCGGCCATTCTGTAAACCAGTCGATGGTGGAGCAGTTGATAAGAGATGGAAACATTCGGAGACGAGTGGTAAAAAGATTGCCAAGAGGACTCATGACGATGATCATGTGAATGTTTCGCTTGACCCTGATAAGATATTGGGTAAAAATGTTAACTTTAGTTGGAGGGATATTTTTGCGAACACAATCTCCTTTGCATGAAGCAGTGATATCCTCTATATCCTTCTCTTGATAAATCCCTGTCACATCCCCTGAATTGAGTATATTGTTGATGTCTTCCAGCATCTGCTCACTGATGATCTGGGTATCGCAGAACAGGAACGATATTGGCTTATTTTATAATCCTGCTAATAAAAGCACCTTTTTCACGTCTTCTCTCCAAGCTCGCATATTGTAGCTCTTAGTTACTTCTATCTGGAATAGTTTGTAGCCAGTTAGGTAAGTGGCCATGCGTGATAAACTCTGCCTTCCTGATCCACCGACTCCCAATACAAGCGCATTACCCTGAGGCTGACGGATAACTCTTGCAATTCGAGTGACATGCTCTGCTGCATCTAAAAACATAACAAGACGCATTTGCTTGCGTACTCCGTTGATGATAAAGGTAATATCGTTATTGTACTCCTACTGGAATTGATCCATACGGTGCACGAGACCGGGGAGATCGTCAATCTGCACATAGGGCTTAATTTCTGCTTACCTATTTTGGATAAAATCTCCAAAAAGGATACGCTCTACGTTTAGGACCTCTTATTTTTCATACCCAAAATCTTTGAAAAAACTAATTAGCATCGTTACAAGGTAACTACGGTCCTCGTCGGTTGTAAGTCTATCATGAAAAACTCTCATATTTTCATGGTACCATAACCTAAGTAAGTCTTTCACTTCCAACACTTGCTTAGCAGATGCGGAACACATTCCTTGAAATACCCGCCAAATGTCACGTAGATTGAACGTATAGTGTGATTTGCTTGGGGTTGGCAGCAGTTCTTCCCTAACCTTATCGTAAACTCGTAAGACAGATTGGATGATTTGTGGTTCTGCGTTCCGAACTGGTTCGGTAAATCTTCTGTAAAAGTTACCCATCAACTGTGTAAAGATGAGACTGATTGTTTCCTGATCTAGATCAGTATATGCAATAACATTGAAATGGCGAACAAGTCGACCTGTGATAAAAGTACGTCCTCCTCCGGGTGGACCCATGGCCGCAAGCACAATAAGTCTTTCAAGCTTAATCCATTGGAGATCTTTTCGATTGTACCAGCCTTTATGATCGAGATATTGACGAATGAGTTCAATGGGAGGTTGAGCTCCGTATTCTTCCTTTTTTGGCATGTTGAGATCATCAACGAAGATAATACACTTTTTGCCTATTGGTGGGCCATACACTCCCTTTCGCAATTTATCCAATTTAGCATCAATAGTGTCTTGAGTTTGATTACAGCCTGTCTGCGCACTGAAAACCATGCTAATGTACTGATAATCCTCGCTGAGTTATTTGGTCAACAATTGATTGATATTGAGTGACTTGCCTGTGCCAGTTGGACCGCAATTAAGTACATGCTTCTAGTTGCAAATCAGAAGTTTAAGAAAATAAATATTACGCGCTGAGTCGCCAGTTGGGATCATGATTTCGTGATACTGCAATTTGGAGTCGACTGAGAAATTCTTATTTGATTATTACCAAGGGAAATAGCTTTTTTCTTCAATACTGTAACGATAGTTGTAAATGGTGCCCTCATCGGGAAATTTTATATGTGAAAGCTTCTCCTTCAGTAGTTTACGCACTAGCAAGTTCAGCTTGCTTCGACCTTCGAAAGTTGTCGTACAGCATAGTGACCATATCACTGCAAAAATATAGATATGCTCCACGGACTCATCCAGAATTGCCATCTATTATGGGGTTATCTTGCGAATCTCAGTTTCAGTGAACTGCACGAAGAAGGAATCGATTATTCGCATTAGGGATTGGCAAATGTTGTTGTCCATTGTTGCTACCATTTATTTCAAAAAAAGGCGCAGCTAGCGGGTTATTGGCTAAACAAAAACTGCCTTTAGTTCTTTGAGACGGTGCATAATTTTTGCTGAACTAGCAATGTTAGTAGGGATGGATTCATACCAGCTGTCAAATAATACTTGGGTGCCCAAGGCTTGTGGTTAAATGTAAACCATACCGCAACGACTTACAGTAGCGGGGGAAGCGACAGCTAAGTCTTACACTTAAAACATCATTGTCATGTGAGGTGTCAAAGTCAATATTTGACCACTATTCAGACAAAGCTTTTTATTGTCGTCAAGCACTGTATTCATTGACTAGATCCAAAGAGCGTCAACAGGTCCGTCGAACATAATCCAATGTCTTTCTACACTCTGATCTTTTACACATTATCTGACAGTGTAAGCCAAGATACCGTCTGACCATTCGTGAGTGCTTTCATTGTAATCTCCATATAGCTGACTGGGAATTTTTATAGATTTAGGATTTAAAATATGCAAATGTACTTTAGACTGGCCTTATTTGGCCAGTGCAGTCATTCCTCCAGCCAAAGTCTTATACACTGAGGTTTTTCCTCCCCCTGTGGGGCCAACTAACATCAGTCCGTGACGTACCTGAATCGTATCGTACAATTGTGTTACTTTTTCAAGGAATGGTTTGCATGGTTGCAATCTAGATTTTTTGGCTGTTGTCACCACTGCATCGAGAAGCTTACCATATTCAATTTTTGGCTTCTATATTCCTGGAAATAGATCTTGAATAATATTTTCAAATAATGGCAAGTCGTCCTTTAAAAATTTAGGAACGTTAACATCTCGGAGGGCTCGTAGCAATAATTGTTCCTAGTCCATGTTTGGATCTGCGCTTTTAAGTAAACCAGCAGAATTGATGACACTTCTCACGGCTCGCATACCATAATCGTAATGGTCTTGAGAGGAAAGCTGTTATGAGGAAAGCTTAAAAGTGGCCACCATCTTCTTGGCTAGATCACGACCCTTTGAAAAACCGAATGAGTAAAGCATAATTTCTCCGATCATAGCATAATCGGGCACCATCATAGCCACTGCTCTGAAAAGAGCCTTTAAGTTATCAGGTAGTTCTGTTCGGCCTGCATAACCAGGATTCATCGTGATAAAAACACTAAAAGTTGGTAACAGTCTAATAGTACTGCCTTCAAACTCAATGATTGGTGTGCCTTTAGCTTTCTCTCCAAATAGAATGAGCAATTGCTGAGCAATAACTGACAACACTTCAATGTTGATACGATTGAATTCATCAAAGCAGCACCATGCTCCTGCAGATGCAAGTCCCTTAAAGAATTTGCCGATCATAATGTAGTCCATAGAATCAGAGCAGTTAAACACAACACATTGCTTGGCGAGAGCTTTTGCTAAATCTTTTACTGATTAGGTTTTACCTGTTCCTGCTGGTCCTGCAGGTGCACCTCCCATATTGAGTTTAAGCGCACCCATCAATGTCATATAACATTTGTCAGTGAGCGGAGTGATGACGAGTCGTAGAGTGTTGCCAAGGTATTCATATCCATATGGAAAGTTTGTTTGGATGCATTTTACGTAACAGTCATCAACCCAATAATAACGTAACTGGCTGATCCACTCGAAAGCACTGCTATCACTGATGTTTGATCTCCACAATTTTTAGACAATATCTTTTGCATGCACGTCAATGACAATAAGTGCGTTCATCGTCACTTTGGCTTGTACTGAGAGCTTGGTCCGCACCAACTCCACCAAATCAATTAAATAACCATTCAATACTTACCAATAGTCCTTAACACCTTGCACGCCTCCTTTAAAAGCTTTTTCCACATCATTAGTCCAAATGATTTGAGAACCGTTAAGAATGACCTGTCCACAGTGACTAACTGCCCACTGAGCACGTTTCCTTTGCGGAAAATCCTCCACTGCTGAAAGCATGGCCTGTCGTACTGACATACGCATCATATTCTCGAGTTAACCCATCCAATCCTAAACATTTTTTTTGTTGGGATCCACGTGTTTGACAAAGTTAACCTCTTCCTTCTCAGCACTTTTCATCGATATAATCTTCTTGTCTTTATCAAACTGCACCTCATTTATATTCTCAAAAACTTTTTTCAGGTGAGGCTGCACGGCAGTGGGCTCTTTTGTTTGAGATAAAATTTCAAGAAGATCAGTATCAGAAAGGAAGTAGAAACGAGCAAATTTTTCTCTCTTTTTCTCGAGATAACTTCGAAGCTCTTTTTGTATAGTTTATAGATTTTTATTGGCTTCCTGAAGCCTTTCAAGAAGTCCATCTTGAGAGCACATTTCAATGACTAAAATCCCTTTGTTGGCTTGTTCCATCGTGTGTTTCCAAGTTGAATCAACAGTTTTGAATTTTTTGCTTTCCTGAACTAACTGCTTAGCTATGTCAGCTGAATCAAAAATTGGCTGCAAATACATCCATTCTCCTTGACATTTAGCCCATTCCTCCAGTACGTCGCTCATGATCTTAAGTTTGTTATTCCAAACAATGATGCGCTATTAGAAGGGCTTTTTGAAAGGACTGAATTGCATGGATTGTGTATTGACAATATGTTCGTCTAGAATCTGCTGAATGTCATCGTAGTTTTTAATTAAAAATGTAGATTTGTATGGCATTAAATTGAAATTTATACCCTGCCAAATTCCTTACATCTACAGTAAACCTTGCTAAATGTTGTATTCTTTGGCTGCTCGCTCACCAATCTCCACGCATACGTCTGAATGCTTCATTAATCCCATATCTAGAGCCTTGCCAAAAGTAAAACCTTCTCCTGGCTACACATCAAACCCAACTTTACCTGATATCTGTGCCCAGTGTCGTTTCTGCATTCCCTTCTTTCTGAGTGCAACCATTAGTGGCACTTTGGGTTTAAATTAATCGAGCTGAGCTTTTGTTGCCATAGCTATTTTGAGGATAGGCTCAATATCTCGCTATTTGAAAAATCGTATAACGCTTGCCAAAATTCTGACACTTTCTTCCACAAATTTCTCTGCTGCAGGAGCATCTAAAGTATCCCAATCGCCATTGATCCAGTTCTGTATATTCTGGAACCAATTGTGACTGGTAATCCATAAATTACTATATGGCGTAAACTCCTTGACCATCCCTGCAATCTTCCCATAATCTGTAGGATCCATATCAAATAAATTTTCCCTTGAATTAAATTTCCGTGCCTCTTCAGCAAGGGTGGCCAAACTTTTGTTGATCTCAATACAACTTTTGCAGACGTCCTCATGCTTGTTGATATCTTGATAGGAATGAAAATTTAGGATTGTGCGTTCTAAGTTGTCAATACTTTCTTTGAATTATTCCTGGTTCAATTTCATCTCCTCTAAAAACTTGCTTTTCTCTTTTTCCAACTCTTTGTTTCGCTTGTCAACCATCTACATCAGTTATTTAGGACTTCCAAATATGAGCCATCGTTTGTCAAGCTCATCCTTGTTAAAGCGATAATTGAAATCTTATAAAATGCGGTATATGTCAAAACATTTTCCCATTTCAATCTTCATTTTCTCCAAATCAGCTGGAAGATTTGAAATTGCCTAGCGGATATCAGTCAATTTTTCAATATCTTTAGGAATATCCTTGACTTTAAGTTCCATTAGCTGAAAGTTGTTGAAGATAGTCTGTGACTATGTTTTTGCCTTTTTAGCGATCATGTCAATCAAATTTTTTTGTAGACTCTGGTACTTCTCTGATAGAAACTCTTTCATCTCCTTGCAGCTGATCTCAAAAACAGATACCTTAATATTTTCAGGCAGTTTTTCACGCATGAGTTTGTCCTTCCGTATTATCTAAGAGATTTCAGCTTGAATCTGCTCAACTTCCCAGGAGTTATTATCATCCATCTCAATTTTGCGGGTATATTCATCAGGGTCCATCTTTAGAAGCTACAAGTATTCCTGCCAAGACTTACGGTATTAAAAGAGGGGTTGGATAGCACCCTGCATTAACTTTTCTACTTCTCGGATTAGAAACCAAATCCATTTGTTCTCATCTGGTAATTTTCTAGGCATAACCTCTGGATCTGGGTCAATGGGCTATTGAGTTGGACGAATAGGAGTTTTAATGAACGCCTCATTCTTTATGGCCTTGTAAAGATCAGAAAGTATCTTGGGCTCAAGATCAGGAATTTTTGCCAAATCCTAGAAAGGCTTCTAGAATAGCCCACGGATCATAGTGACAAACTTTTCAGGATTGGTACTGAATCCAAACTCATCTTCTTTAGTTTTTACTAAATCAACATAAAAGAGAGGCTCTAATGCACGGCTTTTTTAAAGTTTATGCTTGTGATCTTCATTGAGAGTTCTCTCCTCTTCTTCTGTAAGATAATGATTGGTCACTTCGCAGGCATTGAGAACATTAACTCTTTTAGGAATGCTTTCAGCAAGATAATCTCTAAACTACAGGAAGCAGCGCTTGACAACGGAAAGCACGGTATCTTGCATCATGAGCCGAACGACCGTGAGGAAGCGTTTTAATTTTCCGAAATCATAGGTAATTTTGCTGGTCTCCTGCATATTGAACCATCCTTTTCCTACCATTGAAAAATTGGTCTTAATAACTTTAATGAGATCTTCAATCCAAGCGCCTTTCAAATGATAAAGCATTTGCGTAATGGCGGATTCTTGTTTAGATTTGAATTAATCAAGCACAAGTCTACGTTTTAGTTTTACATCGAATAAGGTCATTTCCAATACCTAATTGCACTTTACTCTAATATCTTGGAGGGCTTTAACCACCTAAGTCTTTATAAAAAGAGAATGAAAACAGAAACTTTTGAAGGTTTAATCGAAGTCTTTACCATCTTATAAAGTAGGAGTTTTACCATGAATCACTATTTCCTTGCCCTCAGCTCCTGTTTTTTAGAATTGGATCATGCCATACTCTCTTACTTCTCGTTATAATCTTGCAGGCAAAGTGAGAGCTAAGGCGTTGATTTCTTAGTTTCCTTCTTGTAAAAATCGGTTGAAGATGATTTTGTTCATAGTGCGACTGTAGTCATAACCAACCTCCATTAGCAAACCCGTGCACTCCATTTCCTTCAATCGTTTGGTCTTTGCGAGATTTTAAAGTCTTCTTTTTTGCTCCTGATCTAATTATGGTAGATCGGCATTAGTGAGTGGCATGTTGTCAATATAAAATTCGTAGCGTATGATACTATCGGCGTAGACCCTTTCTTCAAAGGCTTTTTGCACACGTGCAGCATATTTTCTTGGATCCTAAGCGTCGAAGCAAAGATATATCCTTCTTAATTTATTGTGCTTCTTGTCTTTTTTCCATAAAATAGAGAACTCCTCCGTCTCCTATTGATATTTGAGCACTTAAATAGGCTAGTATTCAAACCCATTTTCTGTTAATCTCAGCCCCTTGCCGGTAAGTCTCCTGTGATTTCCATCTTCATCTATTTTTTTCTATAACCATCCCTAATTGGAATAATCATCAAAGGTAGAATCATCAAAATAATGTAAGGGAAGCCATGACTCCTTTCTTTTTTCAGCAAAATCAATGCCTAAATAAAACGATAAAGTACCTTTTTCAGCCAAAAGTTGATCAATGCTGAAGCTGGCATATTCTTTTTTTCTACGATCAATTGCCACCTTGCGCGGCACTCTCCCAGCAATAGGATCATAAGGTTCCATCACCTGAATAAAATGATAATTACCTTGGGTTCAACCCTCAAATCGAAATCGTCGTCAGCTCCAATTTTGACAACTATCTTTTCAAGATGCTCCATTGTCTTACGTTTTTGTGAAGCCCGATTGTTGAGGCTAAAGTTGCTGTCCTTTTTAGGTAATGCGTTAGCCTTAGGAATTTTTTGGCGCTGCTGGGTATGAACGTAGAGACTGTCATCTGGTCCACCGACCAGTCCACCCTGGTAGAGAGCAGAGTTATCTGGGATGATAATCTCAGAATAGATGCCTCTCTGTTTGTTCGAGTGAATGGCACTATTGTTCATGTAAAAAAATATGAATCAATTAAGTTATATTTCATTTAAAAATCAATTGATCAACCGCATTAAAACATTCAATTATAAATAAGATGAAGTTTTGGGCTTATCGAGGATACAAAAATTAAATCAAAATCCAATGTATATCTGATAAAAATGTATTTAGTTTTTCAGTGACTTTTAAGAGCTATAATTAATTATGTATCATCGAAATTAGAGTAAATAAAGAG
>Ga0302188_10002072_pt1 | contig 14917 bp, 17 predicted proteins | sample II_Bog_E2_1_FD_198783 | JGI IMG/M metagenome (GOLD analysis project Ga0302188, IMG submission 198783) | Peat permafrost microbial communities from Stordalen Mire near Abisko, Sweden - II_Bog_E2_1 | ecosystem: Environmental > Terrestrial > Soil > Wetlands > Peat | place: Sweden: Abisko...
TAGATTTATGTTTAAAAATAGAGATTTGCAAAGTGGTAATAGCGTATCCAACCTCCGAATGCGTGATAAATCGGTGGGTCGATTGTGATGATCATCTATTTAACATTAGTAACTATTCATTGTAAATTATCTATCTCTGAAGGTGCACAAGATATCTATCATTACCAAAAATAATAAACAAATGAATAAAGTAAAAGACATCACTACTTCTTTGTTTTCTTATAGAAGTTGGTGTAGGAGTCCATAAGTTCTTGTGAATCCACGTAAGCGAACACTTTTCGCCATTTTTGAATGCATTGATCCATCTTAACCTCGCGAGTATCTGCATTTGTATTCTGAAATTTTTCGTAACATAATGACACCATCTCGAGGTAATCCTATCGCTTAGTTAGGCTGCAATCATGAAATATTTTCTTATTTAACTATCGGACTTGCATCAACCAGAATTATATATCAATAGAATATTGCTACACTAAATCTATAAATTCTGAAGCCTGCATGGCAAGATGGGTTTTAAAATTCAGATATTCTCTACATAAATATCATCATACTGATATCATTTCTGGACAGGAGTCTCTACCTTTTTCTTTTATAACTCCTACCGAACCTTACGACGTTCCTCCATATCTTTTTTACTCACAAACACGAACTCTTGCTCTTGACGGCGTGATGAAACTTTTTATATCTTATTGTCCTGGGCTGACTTTTAAAGAGGTGCAAATTTAGTGCCTCCCACTACTTCCACTTCGTTTCCTTTGACTGCCCATGCTGACACTTTAAATTCAGCTGGTTTGACTTCCTCTTTCTTTGCACCTCCTAACCAACTGCCCTTTCCCTTGAGAACTAATTCTGGCTCCTTTTTGATTTTGGCCTCAAGCTCTTATTCTTTGAGTTGTTGAGCTGTTTTTTCCAAAGGTTTGAACTTAATATCTGCAGTTGCTGAGTTTGTGAAGACAATATCCTTGATTGGCAGATTTGAAGTCATGATGTTTGTTTCAGGCCTCTTGTTTAAGAAAAGTTCTTGCTCTTTGTTTCCCTTTGGTTCATTGGCTGATCGTTAAAGTGGTGCAAATTTAACACCTCCTTACTCCGTAATTTTGGGTTTGTTCTCTAATATATCTTTTTTTGCTTTCTAAATTAGTCGGCAAATACCTCTTCAAGTTCTTTATTGATAGTGCTATCAGTAAGACTGACAAAGTCAGTATCATGATCTTCCATATTGAAATCTTTTTTGGCCACCAAACTTTTCACATCGGCTTCATTAACTACCCATGATGTTACAACTTTTTTTTCCTCTTTTTTCTAGATGACAATGGTGGAGGTATCGATTATTTTTTCCTCTAATTTGCTTGCAGTCTGTGCCTTTTTGCTTGGCTTGGCAGTTGCTGTTTCTTTCTTTTCACTACATTATGTAAGACTAACTAATTGATATCAACTAGATCGACATTAACTTCCTCTTCTTCGTCTTCCTTGGGCTGTTTTTTCGTTTCTGCCTTGGGTTGTTTCTATCTTAATGATTTGATACTTTTTCAGCCACTTTGTCTTTTGGCTATTTCTTATCTTTGTTTTTCATATTTTTCAACATTCTTAGCTACTTTAATCAATTATTATATTATTTAATAAACTACAGAATCATTTTATTCCTTTAGACATTTTTAGAAGAGTAGCCATTGCCCAAAATGCAATGATTATTCATTATTCAAAATCAATTCCATTTTAGAGATGACCAATAAGAAATGATCAAAATGGGGTCTGATGGAAGCTAAATTTGAAATAATTTAACTTCATCGATTTATTGGCTGGAAATTGATAGAAAATACACTTTCAATCATGAAAATATCAATTTCAAAGTATCAAGGGGTTAACAATTACCATAGCCGGTATAGCTTAGTGGTAGAGCATTTGCCTTGTAAGTAAAAGGTCGTGGGTTCGACTCCCACTATCGGCTTTTTATTCAAACACATAATAAATACAAATATCATTTGATAAGAAGAAGGTAATATTATATCAAATCGAAATTATCATGGCGACAGCTCATTTTCAGAAATTAACTCAATATGATTTACTATCCTCGCACAGCTCCAAACTGACTTTATCTTTTGCTGAACATCCTTCTAAAAAACAATAATTCAAGGTGATACGATTGATCCAACTCTAAAAATACAATTGATTTTAAAGGATGTAATTTATTATTCTATCTTTTAGAGATGGAGATAAGATATTTTCACGTTTTTTGATTCGTAAGTCAAGTCATTTCTAAAGATAGTATTCTTTTTTAAAAGATAAAAATTTGATAAAGTTTGTTGGCGATTCCCTAATTATTTTGGAGCGGTTCGGCATTAAATATTATTTATTATTTTCTTTCACTGATGACTCTTGTTTCCGTTTAGTATCTCCTGCTCATTTGTCAATAATGTATGATGGTGGATATTTCGCATGTTGATAAGTGTCTTATTTTTCGTATGCGTTTGCATGCCTCTACAATAAGCAAAAATTCAATGATTGTACTTATTGAAAATCGGCTTATTACTTTTATCGTAAATTATATTTCGCAAATCAATATATTCAAAATCTAGAGCTCTCGAGCTAATGCGAACTTTGGACAAATAAACACAACTTGTTTATGAAATATTTCCCAGCTGTCAACATCTTTAAGAGGACCAGATAAATGGGAGACTAGCTTTTTGCACTTATCCTGAATCATATTCCTATATACCTTTTTAAAGGGTATCTTAGAAATGATCAAATTATGAATTAAACTAATTATTTGAATGTTTGGCCCTATTTATTTCTTTGGATCAGCGAGAATAGTTTTACTAAAATATTGAAACTTGAACAAAGTTTGTTAGACGCCTATATTTTTTATCTTTGCCAACATTAACACGAAGATGAACCCTATTTAGTCTAATTTTGGCAGAAAAACCCATTTTATTTTATCCAAGCAAAGGGTTATGCATTATGATTGTTTAAAGATGAGTTCAGTACATAGAAAAATCACTTTGTATAACTTAAACAGAATGGTAGCTTAAATTCACTTTTAAAACTACGTTTTTATTCCATCTTTGATGAATTTAAAGTTCTTCGCCGTTTTTCAAAAATAATGAATATCAAAAATCCTTGTTCAACACTACCTGGATAAGAAATAAGCAAATAACCGTAGGTTTTAGAGTCCGTTAGCTCTTAAAATATGTTGGATAATGTCAAAGATGATAAAAAACACATTTTAAGAAAAAATAGTTCGTTTGTAAACTATGTTTTAAAAATAGAACAATGTCAAAAATACAAGTAATTCTTATCTAAAAGGATTATCACTTTTCAGATCAAAAACAATCATTGCCTTGATCAAATAATCGCAATGAGGCAAGATGCGCAGTATTTTTAATTAACATTTCAATTGATTATTTATCTCGTTAAATCGAAGGATTATTATAATCTTTTCTAAACATTCATGAAAATCATCACTTTGATTGCAATCCTTGGGCTTCTTATAAGCCAATCTCTTGCCCAATCTCTAGTCGTTGATCTTGTTGGCCCTCTTATTAAAACTGCCTTCCAATGCATGTTATATTCAGGTTTTACAGGTGCTATAGTTCGCACTTATTCTTTAAATCTTGGAGGATCAGTTGATACAAGTGCTCGCCATACACTACAAAATTCCAAAGATATGGGTCTAGTAACACAGGGCTACATGGTCATTTGCCGCAATGGAGATCCAAATTCTCAAATAGATGCTGTGCTTAACACCATACCCCACAATTTAATGGAGGTCCTTTGGTTTAAAGTTATTCCAAATTCTACTCCTGGATGTCAATGGTCAGATTACTCTCATGCTGATAACTGCGCTTTCTTAACCCAAGCCTTTACTCACTTCCACTCGTTGATCAGCTCTGGTATGACTCCAGGAGTCTTTTCAACTGCAAGTATTTGGAACCGTTTCTTCGGCAGCTCTTGCAATACAATATCAACTCAGGGAATTCTCTGGTATGCTAACTACAAGAGCAATGGCCAAGTAAATCCAGAGGAATCATTTACTGATTTTACGCCTTTTGGAGGATTCCAAGTGCCTTATATGAAACAAGTTTCTGGAGGATATAGATCCGGTTTGTGCTTCAATTCTAATTTCATTGCCTTCTTTGACATAAATTTCGCATCCTTCTGATCAATTCCAACAAATAATTTTAATTAATTTTACATTTATAAAAAATGTTGACTGATTTATTGATTTATGAACAAAGAGAAATGTAAGTTAAATGCAATATGTTTCGATTTTGACGACCTAACAAACAAAAATTTATGGAGAGTCAGGAAAAAGTTAATACGCATCGTCAAGATGAAAATGATGTTAGTCTTCTGCCAGAAGCGTAAATTAGATAGAAGATGATCATGACCAAGAAAAAGCAGAATATCTTTTAAGAAATAGACAATATTTGGAACAAAAAGTCAGCTGAACAAGAAAAATCACGGCAATTTTAGAGGAAAGCCGACTATTGTAAATATCTACAAGAAGGACCAAGCTATCAGAATAAATATGAAGTTTAAAGTATTAGCGAAGGCCTCAGGCCTCGCACTTTGGAAAAATCTAAACAAATCTTGAAGAACAACTCCATCAACAGAGACTTGTAAACTTTTAATAACCCACCTAATATTGCCAATTTAAGACTCTCTCCCAGAGGAATAAGAGTTCCAGTAAAAATCTGCAGAAACCACGATAGAACTTCAAGTACTATAAATGGAAAAATTGAGGAGTGATTATGATAAATTGATATCGAAAATTCTCAGTCTTTTAGCATTGAGGAAAATATAAAATATATAAACAATTATGTTGAGGTATTATGGGTTTCTTTTAATGTATTCTTTTTAGGCATCACTTCAGGTTCCCATGATAAGAATACATGTGACCGAATGGTTTTCTTTTATCTTTTCATTAAACATATTTTAGCAGGTCAATCTCTCGCGTTTCTTGAGTAAATGTTCATCTACAAGCGGATATTATTCAGAGGGAGGCCTATTTTGTTAAATAACCTTCAATCAGCCAGAAAATGGTTATACTGATAAATATCAGTCAAGATTCAGAGTTACTTCAGTTTGATTTTACCAAAATTAATGCTTGAAGTTAGTCTTATTTCATAATAACATATTGATGCTTCTAAGCCGCATTATTTAATCGTAACAAATATAAACCCTTCATAATTGATTTATAATGATATTTGCGTAAGAATAAACTTCAATCGATGAAGTTACATAGAGCCATCACATCCAACTTTTTTAAGTAATGCTTCAGCTTCTCTTCACTCTCCAGAAATGGTGGCAACACTCCTGTTGTTAATTTGGCAGTCTCTGAAGGAGATAATTTGGCATAAAATAGTCTGCGGAAATCAATGTTTTTGCGATTTCGGAGTATTTCTACGGCTCCCACTAAATAAGTTTGATCCTTGTAATATCCTCCAAACTCCTCAGTGTTTCCTAGACCGCGTTTGACCCTCACACACTCTCGCCAACAATCATTATGATCCTTCAAGTATTTGCTTAACTGCTTATACACATGGGCAAAGCTCATCTTGGATGCATAAACTGCTGCCACATATCTAAGCGCTGCTTTGAATAGAAAAGGCTTCTCTTATGGCAGCAATTGATTAATAGCAGCCAGTCCCTCCTCGATGAGTTTTCCTTGCTCCGACGGTTTACGTACGCAGTTTTCTTTGTGATTAAGTCTTCGGAGTATATGGGTTCCTACTTAATGATTGAGAACTCCTTCTAGATTAACTCTATTATACTCCAAAGGCGTTCTGATTTTTAGAACTGCCTTATCTTTGAAAAAGGCTACAGTTGTACGCGAAAGACAATTGGCTTCCAGTTTGATTTATACATATTAATTGAGTCCTAATTGTTCAAGGTAGTTTCCCACAGTCTACAATACTTCCTGCTCAGTCAATATCGCCAATTTTGGGCGTTCAAATTTATTATTGATGAGTATTTTATGAGCAAGTTATTCGAATTCTGTACTGAGAGGAAGGAGTTCTGGTGAAACTACAGTCTGATAGCAGAAGTGAGGGTTGTACTCGCAATTAAGTTGGAAGAAGCGGTCATGCTCTGCATTGAAGTTAATGGGATATAGATCTTTAATTTTGGGATTTTTAAAACGTGCTTTTTCGTTCTATTATTCCTGCCAGTCATAAGACTCGTCGACAGGGTGCTGCGAGGCGAGCAGCTAGTTGCTTGCCTAATTATCCTGCATTGGAGAACTAAATTATAATATCTTAAGTCAAACAATCGATAAGCCAGAGTATCAATTTAATTCGACAATTATCGGTATGGTAAAGATTTAAATATTGAGTCCACATAATTATTTAAAATTCATTCAGATGAGAGAAGACTCATAAGCTATCATTAATAATCTTCATAGCCAACTACTCTTCCTCATTCTGCTTTTGTCTTGGCGATTCGTTTATTGAAATCATAGATCCCTCCTCTTAATTCTCTTGATCTTTCACACTTTGACCCATCTTGTGGGTCATAATTTGCTGTTGCAGTTGTTGTATTCGCATAGTAATATCAACTGGTGTTACTTTATTCTTTATAATATCCTCCTGTAGTTGCTGTATCTGCACGATGAGATCAGGTTGAAAAGAGTACTCCTTCTTCATATGTGCCAAAATCTGGAGATGCATAGCTCTTTACTGGGTGGTAGAAGTTTGGGCGATTTGTGGCATTCCCTTCATCATATGAGCTTGCATCTTCATGGCCATGCGCTGCTGGAACTGCGACTAGTTGATCAATTAATTTGCGCTTTCGGACATCACTTCCTCCTTGAACTGTTATTGAAGTTTGTACATTTATATCATTCTGGGTTACTCTCTTTGCAATATCTACTGTACCTGAGCTCTATTTTTGTGTGTTGGTAACTGTGGAATCAAATAGAACATTGCTTTGGCCCAGTTTATGAAATAGCTCCTTTGTGTATCGATTGGAGCAAATGATAATGGATTTGCCATTTAATTATTCTCACTCTCATAGCCTCTGATTCCTAGCAAAGCGAATACTGACCCTATTAAATTATAAATAAATCCTTGATTGCAATTATTGACAAACTCTCGCTCGGGCATTTTTAAAAGGTATTGTTGCGTGGGCCAAGTTCTCAGTTACTGCTCAGTGATTCCAAATCCAAAATTCTATATAATAAAGTGAAAACCAAAATGAGAAGATTGAGGAATTCAACGAAGGTCTGCCAGATAATGATTGTGTTTACTGAATAAAACATAAATTTAGTTAATAATCCGTAGGATTTGGTTGTGACGAACAGATAAACTAAGTTGAATTATGCCAAGTAGAAGAAATAGTAGAACAGGAGGCACAACAATTCATTCGCAGCACCAATACATATACCAAAAATCAGAGAGTGACGGGTTTGCTTTGATACACAAATTTGACAGATTGGGCAGTGGGTCGAACGAAAGGGTCGAATTATGTCGCAACTATTACAGCTTGTCTTTGGAGTTTATAGATAAGGTCGTACTAGATAAATCTACTTTGTTCTACGCTGCATCTACTCAGTTTTGAGCTAACCGCTACTCCTGAATCCCACGAGAAGATAAAGACCAAGAGTACTGAAAATCAAAGTTGTAAGTAATTCATCTCCTTAACCGACTCCTACAGCTACATTGTAATTAATAAGCAGTAGAAACAACAGTGGAAAGAATAGACCTAATTTATGCCTTATTTACCTAAAGTAATATGTCTTAGTCTCCTAGGCATCCATTCGAAATTGATTGCCATCTGTAAAGTTGCTATCATCATCGTGGGTACTTCGCAACTCACAGAACGCATAAAATTGAGTCCATACCGTTAAAATAATTTATCGAGGATTAAACCTGAAAGCACTTCCTGCCAAAATAATTATTTGGCCTTCTTAAACTTTCTACGCAAAACTTTAAAATAATCTAATGGGGGCATTTGTTGTAGTTGTATGATGTAGGGAAGTGCATGTTGTGTTTGGCGATCTTGTCTGGTATTCTGACGTTGTTCCATGGAATATAATATCTGAATGATTTAAAGTAAATAGTGATTTATTATAAAATGAGTATGCAATGATAAAGATGCAAATAAAATTATAAATAAATTGGATGTAATGTCATTAACTGCTCATTTTCAAAAATCAAAATCCCTTTATACATACAATATTCAGAATTATGAATGCAATGAATAGAATTAATTCTAAAAATATTAAATTAATCTATTTGATCTAATTCATTGAATGCAATATTTGAATGATTCAAGTAGATAGAAGCTGTATAATTGACCAAATTATAATAAATTGGATGATAGAGACCGGATTCCCTCAATCAAACAGTAATATTCATTAATATTTAGACATAAATCAATCGTATAATAAAATAATTTGCATTTAATCAATCATCGACTGATCTATTGTTGGATTTCATCGAGCAAGCCATTCAGCTAGCTATCATTCTATTCTAATCTGCCCATCTTCGAAATATTTTACTTTTCCTCATCAACAAATCGGCTTGAGTCCTCTACCAGTTGATAAATTGCATTGATTGTGCTGATTCGCTCCTCAAAGTTATAGTTCTGTAGTCTTAATTTCTTCTGCAGAAGTTTCTTAGCCTCACTATAACGACCCCATTTAATACAATAGTTAGCGTAATTCTGATAAATACTAACACGTTTAGGAACGTCGTTAGGGTAGCTCTAAAGCTACAATTGATAGACTTCACAAGCAGCATCAATTTAGTTTGTGTGTTCGCAAAGTGAAATGGCAAGATTCTTGGCATTGGAATATTTTTTGATATCAAGTACAACGAGGATTTTTATTATCTTTTATATGACTTGTAGTTTATCCAGGTATAGCCTACTTAATTATTGCTCAACGTCCACTATGGTTGGATCCATCTGGTCGATGAGACCTCCTTGATTGCACAGTAACTGCAACAAAGAAATGAAGATTCTACCAGCTTCGACTCGATCACCATTCCTCAGGTAGATGTCAGCCTTTACGAAATTAATGCTGATGGTGAGCTTATTGAATTTTTGTTCTTCTTCGTTACGTCGATCAATTTCCTCAGAAAAGATGTATTTATATTTATACTCTTTGAATAGTTCTTCATATTCTTCTATTTCAGTGATGGTTTTGAAGAGACGTGTAAGTAGATCCTTGCTCATTTGTTTAATAAAGTGCTCAATATAGACGCTGCTGCTCTCCTCATTGATATTTGTGCTGCATTTATCCTTCATATCTTGACTCACTCTGCTAATCATGTATGTTTGGATTTAATAGAACTTGATGAATTACCTGAAACCTCTTGTCAAGATGAATTTTAGTCGTAGTACCAGCCTCTCTTGTGCTGCATTAAGACAAAAAGGCGAAATGCAATCTGATAGTTCAGAAAACAACTCAGTATACTTTACCATCAAGGGTAGGAATTCACCAAATTAATTGTTAATCTTCCCAGCAACTTCGTATATTGTTAGCACTTTGCGAATTGCCTTCACAAGAGTAAGACGAGGATACTCCGCTTTCACCTATTGTACTACCAAATTTTATGAGTGATATTTATCTCCTTTCTTCAAGAATTCTTCAATTGTTGTAAAAACACTGTCGAAGCATAATATGCTATCAATGAAATTATCAGGTAAACTTTGAACGTCACCTTCCACAGCCATACTCCAGTTTACTTTGAGAGAGTTCATTAGATCTTTCAGTATTGCCGAAAAGTGGGTGTATGTCTCAATACGTTCGTTGATAGCATTAGTAAAATTGCTTTTGTCTTCAGCAGAGAGGATTTTAAAATCTGCTTAAAAGGGTATATTAATAATGGACCCACCCTTATTAACTTCACTCAGATTCATGAATTACCATTGCATGGACCCAAAAAGTTAGAGAATATCACATTTTCTTGGATTATCATTGGGAGTAGCCATTTCAAAGGCACCTATCCGATTTATTTTTAACAGTTTTTATATGATCTCTGTCATTAGGGCTTTGTTTTCACATTTAAAATCAGCAACTTTGAGCTTATTTGCAACTCTTTTGAGGTAGGCTGCGTGCATATGTGGCATCCTTGCGCGAGTTACTATTAATGATATTGAACCGAACAATTTTTATTTTATAGCTGGAATAAGTAAATCCTGCTTGAACATGCTGATAAAACCATTGAAAGTACTAATTATGGCTGATCCTGTTGCATCAAAGAACTCATGCTCATTGAACACAATCAAAAACTTGACTTCCTTCGCCCGCTAGAACACTGATTTCAAGAAGTAGGACACGCCCATCACACCAACGTAGTTTCGAGTGTCTCCATATCCTGCCATATCAATCAGAGAGGTTTTGGAATCGAGATCAGCTAAGTTGGGAATTAGAGTTTTCGAGACAAATTAGTTACTGAGTTCAGCGGCAGTGATGTCAGTCTTGTTGAGATTAACATAGAAGGCTTAAATTTAATCACCTTCTCCGATCATATCACGATTGAGCATCCAGTTGAAGGTACAGGATTTACCAGCACGAGTGCGCCCAACCATCATAACGACTTTGTCCTTGAGGGTGTCAATCCTGCGATCACCTCTTTCCAGCACAGTCCACAGATTAGTATCATCCATCACTTCACTCATTTTAATGTTAACAAGTATTACTTTATATCTATGATGCGCCCATGAGTTGATTTAACAATAAATTTGAGCTATCATTATTCAAGACAGCTCAATAAATATTAAATAAATTAATCCTGTAAGAAATAAATCATAGCATGAAATATTGTTGCATTATGACTTGAAACTAGTTGGCTAAAAATCTAGTTAATAAAAACTAGCATTCTCTTGTATTTCCATGACTTAAATATTAGAAATGTTAAGCATTTCATATCCTGATCTTATTATTTGTTAACAATTTCAGCACAATCAAATATAGAAATAATATTTTTATTTATAAAAACCTCTTGGTCTATCAAAGAATTATTTAACTATGCTCAAAAAATAATAAAAAAAAAATAGGCAAATAACAATTCATTTTTTCACTTTAAACCCTTTTGTATCTTTCTTTTTATTTGTACTTTCAGAATTTTCAAGTAGGCTTTCATCTAGGCTTTTTATAGTATTTTCTTTGAAGTGATAAAACTTCCATGATAATTTTTGAAAATTAGGATTATTTTTTAAGAAGTGAGTAAGTTCCTCATTATGATGGACTTGCCAGTTGAAGTTCCTCTGCTGCATGATTAGCATACTCTTGATCACGTACCATAGTTGTTTCATTATTCGTTTCTTAGTATATTTTTAGTTCCTTAAATTTTGCTAATCCCGTATTAAGGGTAGCTTTATTTATTATAATAGTGCTTAAAATAAAGATATTCAAATGCTAATTGCTAAAATACTCTCCGATATCGAGAAATCTGTTAATAAATTCATTACCAAACTAACTTTATGAGAAATCATTTTTATAAAGAACAAAGGAACGAATAATAATAGTAAGAGGAATAAGCCCTAAATATTTAAGATAAGCCTTTTTGAAAAATTCAAAGTCTACAAGACTCAACTAAGAAAAAGTAGAAGCAAAATAATTACAAGAAAATTAAGGAGATAAAAAGAACATCATTCAGTTCGATAATAAAAGCAATATTCTGTTCAAATCAAAGAAGAACTGACAGACCAAGCAACAGAAGTTGACAATAAATCAAATTACCCATCCAAAAATTAATAATCTTCAAACAGGAAGAAATTGCTCTCCAGAGACGTACGACCGAAGAGGAGGGATAATATTGATTATCTAAACCTATAAGTATCATCAGTTGGGTAATGACTCAATGATATTTATAATTATTGATTGGCTTGGCTTTTTTCGAAAAAGTAATATGAAAATTTGCAAAGTTTATCATTTCAGTCAATCAGTAGATCATTCTCATCATTCTGATTTCTTGGTTTAATAAATAAATTATTGGAGAAAAGTATGAGGAAAATCCGCCAACCCCAAACAAGAAAGGAAGCCAATTAAATGTTCATCTCTAATTTTACTTTTTTCAACTTGCGCAAATCTACGAACTCCACTTGCGATCAATCCCAGTTCTCAGAGTTGAAGACATTCAGAAGTGGTAATGATGCTCATAGACATCAAGGATAAACTGCTGATCTCAATTCATAATCTTCTGCCAAACAGCACTGATTTAATCGAGGCCTTGAAAAGCTGTAAGAAACAATAAAAAAAAAAAATCCCAGAAAAGGAAAGGTGGTATAGTAAATTGTTCAATGATTAAAAATTCCAAATATATATTCGTGAGTGCTGAGGCGAAAATAACTACATGAGTATGATGAATGAATTTAGCTGCAATAGCCATATACAATATTACCGCAATAACCGAGTTCCCTTATTAGCCATGCTCCATAAAAACTACTTGAAGGGGTTTCGAAATTATTATCATTGCAAGCTGATGAAGGAAGATGAGAACCAACAAAATAACTGATCATCGCCATATCATAGAATCTTATGACATTTATATTGAGGGTTGCATATTTGTTTTCATAAAATAGATTTAAGTGTAAAGGAAAAAAATCCACAAATATATTTATTTCCATTTGATACTGAAGATGAAATTGAGTTTATTGGATGAAGGCAATAGATGATGTTGGTGAGTAATCTGCTCTTTAAAATGTGAATAATAATAGTCTTGGCAGTTAATATTTATGTAAAAGTATCTTTCATATACCAAATTGTATGCAAAGATATATATTTTTAAAGATTATTTTATCAAAGAATCAGCTTGTTCAACTAAAATGGAAGAACTTCAACTGGAAATTGGATTTCCATACCTATAAAGCAGTAAATTTGAAAGTAACTATTTTTAATACTATTAATTATTTTTTGAAATTGAAGCCAAGCATTGCCATTTGGAAAGATTTTGCTCGCATTATTTTTATTTTTATTTCTCAAAGGATAGCTATTGGCTTAATAGACAAAGATAAAGCGCATTTAAGGCTCTCTCATCACTAGGAATTTATTATATTGAGTCAATTGTTGACGGAAACTGAAATATTTGCTAAAACAGAAAGGACTTCTATGATTATTATCAATGGACAAAGGTGTTCATTAAAAATACTCACAGCTGTATAAAATCATTCCTATTCCATACTTTACCTATTAATATTTGACCATAAACTTTATCAATCAATAGGATAGTGTACGGCTGAGTTGAACATCGGACGAGAGAATTTAATGGATCTTCCCACTAAATAGATCAGATCCAACTCTCGTCCTTAAATCATCATCCTATTTTATTATTACTTACAACTTGCAGTCCAAACTCTCAGTAACACCTTATAATAAGAAATATCTAGATGCTAGCAAAAGGGATGCTAAAGCCATCGAGAGAACGTGAAATGTGACTATGACTCAATCTTCTCTTTGACATCTATACCGAAGCAGATATTTGATATTTATCTTTATGATAATAAAGCTCAACCATTCATTTGTTTTTTAAGGTATTTGCCCAGATGAAAAAGTTAAGTCAAAAATGAATATGGATTTAGGAGACATTGATAGAAGTGCTGCGTGGAGACAGCCAGGCCAACTCAATCATCCAAGTGTGCATAAACCCTTAATTATCCTCGAACTCTTCAAATATGCACAATTTATGCCATTATGATATCTTTTCTTGTAAAACTCGTAAAAATATTATTTATAGCAATGTTTAGTTCTTGTTTGAAAGGGAGAGCATTGGAATCGGCAGCTCGCTAACTTTATCTTAGTTCTATCATTTAGGAGTGCTTGGACTCTCAAATTACATTATTTGTCTTATATAATTATTCTGAGGATTGGCAGCGAAATAATCTAAAAGAGCCTTATGTTGATCCATGAGAAGCCTCAAGATGATGAGTTTTATCTCTATCAATCATTTTCAATCTGTTTATGCCTGTTGCCTGAATCCTTAAATCATATTTTTAGGATTTAATATAATGAAACTATTTTCGAGTTTCATCGTAAAAATTTAAAAGGATTATTTGGATAAAGATCATCAAGGGAAATATATATCGGTGTCAATTAAAGCATGCCAATTGGGGTTATTGCACAAGGAAGTAAGATGAACATTTCCACCGATTTGCTTCAGCAAAGGAGTCTTCCATCCTCCAAAGGGAACGAAATCACTGGGTGATAGATCCGAATTCAACTGACCAGAAGTCTGATAGTCTGCATACCAAAGAGGAATAGATAAAGCTGGAAGAGTATCGCAGCTGCTACCAAAGAAACTATTCCATATGTGAGCTGTTGAAAATATTCCGACAGGTATGCCATTATTGATGAATTAGTTGACAGCAGCCGTTATGAAAGCGCAGTTACCAACTGGATCATTGGTTGGCCATTAGCATCCTGCAACTGTATTTGGCTTAACTTTAATCCATACACCATAATATTGGCTCTTTGATATTGAACCAATCACAGCGTCTGCCTGAGAGACAGCATCACCGTTACGGCAAATGACCATATAAATTTCAGGGTTTAGACCAACACTTTGAGCATTCACAAGAGTTTGGACAGCATTTGGGTCGACAGATCCTCCATTATTCAACGAATAAGCACGAACGATGGCATCTACTTATCCATCACGAAATAAACATCCAAAGGCAGTCTTAGTGAGAGGACCAACTATATCAAAAGCAGCTTGTGCTTGAGTTTGGCTGACTAAGAGTGCAGCAAGGAGTATGAAAGCAATGCTTTTCATGAGAGATATGGAAAATATTATAGAAACTCCGCAATTAGCTCAAATAAATATTGAAATCGAACTTAGTAAAATATAAATTTATCTTTTTTGTGGGCAACCTTTATCAATCTGAGTTTTTACTGATTTCTAATTGCCCAGCATCCTCATCGAGTGATTGCCCTCATTTTTTTCAATATTTCGATTCTCAAAGTTCTTTGGAG